>Ga0081455_10002103_pt1 | contig 23736 bp, 23 predicted proteins | sample TabmetS3T2R1_FD_70207 | JGI IMG/M metagenome (GOLD analysis project Ga0081455, IMG submission 70207) | Tabebuia heterophylla rhizosphere microbial communities from the University of Puerto Rico - S3T2R1 | ecosystem: Host-associated > Plants > Roots > Rhizosphere ...
GTGGTTGGCCCACGGCGGCCATGTCGACGGCGTAGAGCAGATCGCCCTCGACCACGCCGTACAGCCGCTTGTTGCCGGTGACCTCCTTGGCCCCGCGGGTACGCGCGACCAGGTCGCTGGCCAGCTCCCACTGCGTGGTGGTCTTGCTGATGCCGTAGTAGATCTCGACGAAGCCGGTGGGATGCGCGAGCAGCACCTCGAACGTCGTGCCGTCGCCCGGCCGCCACCAGCCCACCTCGCGGGCCGCCGGCCGGATCACCGCGCCGTCGCCGTCGATCAGCCAGCTACGCGCCTCGTACGCCATGAAGGGCCGCCCGTCGTGCGCGAACCGCAGCTGCTGCATGTACTCGAAGTCGCCGTCGAGCGTCGGGTAACCACCCTGCCCGCGGCCGCGCCACACGCCGATCAGCGGCAGGAACGGCAGCAACGCCGGGTGCAGGTCGGGGCCTTCGCGCAGGTCCCAGGTGTCGGCCGGGATGGGGAGCTTGTCCACCTCGAAGTCGCTCATGCTCAGCGCTGACCGCCCAGGCCCCGGTACGCCACATACCCGCCGGCCACCGCGACCGCGCCGAACGCCGCCAGCAGCAAGATCAGGGACACCGTCTGCAACACCCCCCGACCATACCGGTCCGCGTTAGGGTCACTGACATGGCGCGGAGCCTGGTGGTGAAGGTGACGGCGGGCGCGGACGCGCCGGAGCGGTGCGCACAGGCATTCACGGTGGCGGCGGTGGCCGTCGCCTCGGGCGTACCGGTCTCGCTCTGGCTGACCGGCGACTCGAGCTGGTACGCGGTACCCGGCCGGGCCGAGACCTTCCAGTTGCCACATTCGGCGCCCCTCGCCGAGCTGCGCGACGCGGTCCTGGAGGGCGGCACGCTCACGCTGTGCACCCAGTGCGCGGCCCGCCGGAAGATCACCGAGGCCGACGTGCTGCCCGGCGTGCGCATCGCGGGCGCCCAACAGTTCCTCGCCGAAGCCATGGCCGACGGCGCCCAGGCGCTGGTGTACTGAGAGAGGCGCATGCATAATGCATGCATGTCGATTATCCAGGTTCGCGATGTTCCAGACGAGGTGCAGGCCGAGCTGTTCCGGCGGGCGAAGGCGGCCAGCCAGTCCCTGACGCAGTACGTACGGACGCTGCTGATCGCCGAGGCGAGCCGGCCGGACATCTTTGCCATCTGGGAAAACGCGGCGAAGAGAGCCCGCCAGGCCGGGAGCGAATACTCCTTCGAGGACGTCACGAGTGACGTGCGAGAGTTCCGCGAGCGTGGCAGGACGCTGTGATCTGTGTACCCGACACGTCGGTGCTGGTGCCGGCCCTGGTGGACGGTGGTCCCGCCGGTGAGATAGCCAGGACGGAGTTGTCGCTCGGCGACGACTTCATCGCCCCGGCCCTGCTGGACATCGAGGTGACCCACGTGCTGCGGGCCCGGGTCCATCGCGGCAAGCTGGACGCCCAGGTGGCTCGGCTGGCACTGGCCGACCTGGCGATGCTGCCGATCCGCCGGCTGGATTCGGTGCCGCTGCTGCAACGGATGTGGGAGCTGCGGGAGAACGTCACCGCCTACGACGCGGCGTACGTCGCGCTGGCGGAGGTGTTCGACGCGTCAGTGATCACCGCGGACGAGGCGCTGGCCAAGGCGCCCGGGGCGCGGTGCCGGTTCCGGCTCGTCCGGGCCTGATGAAGTGGAGCGGCGCCGCCCCGATCGACGGGGGCGGCGCCGACTTGTCGGCCACGTGGGTGTGTTGTCAGGCCAGTTCGACCTGGGCGGTGGTCAGGCCGACGTTGGCCACGATCGGGCGTTCGCCGGTGGCGCCGGGGGCCAGCGCCCGCAGCGTCCAGCGGCCGGGCGCCGCGTAGAAGCGGAAGTCGCCGGTCGCGTTGGTGACCACCTCGGCGGTGAACTCACCGCCCGCGTCCAGCAGCCGGACGTACGCCCGGGCCACCGGCGAGCCCTCGCGGAGCACCTGACCCTGGATGACGGTGTCCCGCTCCAGGTCGACGCCTGTCAGCTCAGTGCCCTGGGGCGGCGCGCCGCACATCAGACGTCCTTCTCGATCGGTACGCCGACCAGCGAGCCGTACTCGGTCCAGGAGCCGTCGTAGTTCTTCACGTTGGCCTGGCCGAGCAGTTCGTGCAGGGCGAACCAGGTGTGCGAGGAACGCTCGCCGATGCGGCAGTACGCGATGGTGTCCTTGCCCTCGTCCAGTCCCTCGGCGGCGTACAGCTTGCGCAGCTCGTCGTCGGAGCGGAACGTCCCGTCCTCGTTGGCCGCCTTGCTCCACGGCACGTTGATCGCGGTCGGGATGTGGCCGGCGCGCTGCGACTGCTCCTGCGGCAGGTGCGCGGGGGCGAGCAGCTTGCCGGAGAACTCGTCGGGCGAGCGTACGTCCACCAGGTTCTGGCCGCCGATGGCCGCGACGACCTCGTCGCGGAAGGCGCGGATGGACAGGTCCTGTTCCTTGGCCTGGTAGCTGGTCTTCTCCCGGCTGACCGCGTCGCCGGTGAGCGGGCGGGCGTCCAGCTCCCACTTCTTGCGCCCGCCGTCGAGCAGCTTGACCGGGCCGTGGCCGTACAGCTTGAAGTACCAGTAGGCGTACGCGGCGAACCAGTTGTTGTTGCCGCCGTACAGCACGACCGTGTCGTCGTTGGCGACGCCGCGGCCGGACAGCAGCGCCTCGAACTGCTCCTTGTTCACGAAGTCCCGCCGCACCGGGTCCTGGAGGTCGGTCTTCCAGTCCAGCTTGATCGCGCCGGGGAGGTGGCCGTTGTCGTACGCGGTGGTGTCCTCGTCGACCTCGACGAAGACGACGCCTGGGGTGGACAGGTTCTGCTCGGCCCAATCGGCGGTGACGAGCACGTCCTCGCGGCTCATGCGGTAACTCCCTTGGAATGTGCGGTGGTCAGTCGTCGGATCAGCAGGTACATCTCGCAGCCCAGGCAGAAACCGAAGGCGGCATTGAGGAAGGCGGCGGCTAACGCGAGCGCGGTCGCGGCCACCCCGACAGGGGTGCTGCCCGCGGCGTATCCGAGCGTGCCGAGCAGGGCGAAGGCCAGCCCGACCGCCTGCGCGAACCGTGGTGGCGCCTCCGGTTCCAGTGCCGCCGGCGGCCCGATGCGCGGCCGGACCAGCACCCGGAACAGCACGCCGTACGGGGCGTACCGGAGGCCGAACAGCGCGCCGATCCCGAAGATCACCGCCTGCGCGCCGAGCAGCCACGGGCTACCGGTGAGCAGGGTCAGGGCGAGTACGACCGAACTCAGCCAGGCGGTGAACCGCAGGCCACGCGGGTCGACGTTCATGTGGATCAGCTCCTGACGGTCGCGGAAGAAGCGGCTTCGTCAGGGCGGCTGGCTCAGCAGGAATGCGGGAGAGGGGCCGCCCAGCTCAGGAGCGGCGACACAGGCAGCTGCCCACGCGGCAGTAATCCACCGCGCGGCGTGATGTCAGCAGCGTGCCCACCACAACACCGTAACAGCGCGCAGGGGCCGGGCACAGGGCGATCGGGCGGGTTGGGGTCACGTCCGCGGGAGGTACGGCGCGACGGCGGCGATCACGGCCTGTTTGGTCGGCTGCCCGCTGGCGCGCTTCACCACGGCACCGGCGCGGTCGACCACCAGGACGGTGGGTGTCCGCAGGATGCGCAGGGCGCGTACGGCGTCCAGGTGCTGCTCGGCGTCCACCTCGACGTGGCGTACGGCCGGGAGGAGTTCGGTGACCTGGGCGAGCACCTGGCGGGTCGCCCGGCATGGCGCGCAGAACGCCGAGGAGAACTGGACCAGGGTGACCGGCGCCGCGGCCGGGTCGACGCCAAGCTGCGCCAGCGCCGCCGCGTCCGGACCCGGGTCGGCGGCGACCGTACGCACCCGGCCGTTCCGGGACCGCCACACCAGCCCGAAGACGCCGCAGCCGAGCAGCACGACGAGCAACGCCACCGCACCGGTCATGCCAGCCGCAACCCGGCTACCCGTTCGCCGGATTCCCGGTCGGCAGCGCTCCCTTGCGCAGCAGCACGTTGTCGGCCTCGGCGGACAGCCGCAGCTCGGTCGCCGTCGCCTCCACCTTGGTCAGCCGCAGCCCGAACGGCAGGTCGTTCAGCGGCACCATGAACGACAGCTGCCGCTCCAGTACGCCCAGGGCGGCCGGCGGCAGCGCGACGCCCACCACCTGGGCGTGGTCGGCGGTGATCACCACCCGGCCGTTGCCGGCCACGTCCACCCGGGCGTGCGCGCTGGCGGTGAGGGTGCGGCCCAGCACGTTCAGGTGGCCGGAGACCCGTACGCCGCCGTTGCCGTCGCCGTTCACCGTCAGCCCGGCGATGTTCACCGCGCGGGACAGCTGGTCGTACGGCAGCGCGAGGGTGCCCTGGACGTGGTCGACCGGCACCTCCTCGATCCGGCCGCCGGTCAGGTCGGAGAACGGCGCGTGTACGCCGCGCAGGTGGGCGTGCACGGTGAGGTCGGTGTACTTGTCCGCGGTCACGCCGGTCGCGGTGACCTCGAGGTCCTGGTACTTCCCGCCGAAGACCTGGGTGAGGAACGGGAAGCCGTGCGCGGTGACGTCCGGCTTGTTCGCGAGCTGCCCCTGGGCCTGGATGCGGTCGGCCAGCGCCGACTGGGCGACCCGGACCCCGATCCGGTCGGCCGCCAGTGCCAGCACGAGCAGAACGCCGAGGAGGATCAGCGAGATGCGCACGCCACGCGGCAATTTAGCCGGTCACCACCAGTCCGAGTAGGTAGGCGACCGGGGTCATGGCCGCCAGGGGCAGGAGCACGTTCAGCACCGGCAGGGTCAGCGGCGCGAACGGTGTCCGCCGAGGTCGCGCGGTCACCGCCACGTACGCCGCCCCAACGGCGACGAACCCGACCGTAACCCCAATCCCGCCGCCCAGCAGCCCGGCCCCCGCCGGGCCGACCGACGGATCCCCGTTCCCTTCGAAGTGGTAGAGCCGGACGACCGCCGCCGCGGCGCCGGCCAGGGCCGAGCCCGCCACGCCGATGACGCTGTGGAAGACGCCCTCGCCGAAGACCTGGCCCGGCCGGACCAGATCGAGCAGCCGGCCGGCGAACAGGGCGGCGGCGCCGGCCAGCAGCGCGGCCGAGGCGACCGGTGGGCTGACCTGGCGCAGCTCCAGCAACCCGGCCAGCGCGCCCGCCGCGACCGCGCCCGCGCCGACCCCGGCCAGCGACTGCGTGACCCGGGTACGGACCACGCCGCGGGCCAGCTGGTGCAGGAACAGCGCCGGCAGCAGCAGCCCGTACACGGTGAGCAAGGGGACCAGGCCGTCCTGGTCGTTGCCGAGCAGCAGTGCGTCGGCCGCGGCGGCGGCGCCGAGCCCGAGCAGCAGCCCGCCGATGCGGCCCGGGATGGCCGTACCCATGACGAACGCCCAGACCAGCACCGCCTGGAGGAGGCCGACGGCGACGACCCAGCCGCGGTCGCCGAACCGGGCGGCGCCCACCCCGATCCCGCCGACGGCGAGCGCCACCAGGGCCGCGGACAGGTGGCTGGTCCTGCCCCTGGTCGCGGTACGGGCTGGAGCAGCGGCGTGACTCACGCCGGAATGGTGCCAGACCGCGGACCGTCCGAGTGCTGCCCAGAGATGCCACGTATAGCGCCCGGATGGGTGAACAGGGTTCGATGACCGCGCGGGATGGGAATGACCGCATCCGCGAGGTGTGTCGTCGGGAGGTAGCTCGTGGCTGGGACGCGGCGGAGGCGGGTCTACCGGAGGCGTACCACCAGACGCCGACCGGTCTGGCGCCGCACCTCCGGGCGTACCGGATTCGCCGGACTGCCCCGGTGGAGCACCCGGTTGGGCATGCTGCTGGTCATCGGGGTGCTGGCGGTGTTGGGTTTCAATTCCGCGGTCAGCGGTTGCGGCGTGCTCGCCGAGCCGGGTGCGGCGCCGCACAGGTCGGCGGCGCCGCACTCGCCGACCACGGCGCCCCATGCCGGCGCGCCCGACCCGAGCAGCGCGGTACCGAAGGCGCCGATGACCCCGGCCCAGGCCACCGCCGCGCTGAACGCGCTGCGGGTGGCCGACCGCGGCTCCCTGGGCCGGTACGACCGGGACAGGTTCGGCCCGGCCTGGTCGGACGACGTGAGCGTGGCGGGCGGCCACAACGGCTGCGACACCCGCAACGACATGCTGCGGGCCCGGCTGGTCCGGATCACCGTCAAGCCGGGGACGCACAACTGCATCGTGCTGACCGGCACGCTGCTCGACCCGTACACCGGTCACTCGCTGTCGTTCAACCGGAGCCAGAACGCCGCCGCGATCCAGATCGACCACATCGTGCCGCTGGCCGAGGCGTGGCGGTCCGGGGCCGCGGGGTGGACGGACGACCAGCGCCGGAACTTGGCCAACGACCCGGCCGAGCTCATGCCGGTCGACGGCAAGCAGAACTCGGCGAAAGGCGACTCCGGACCCGATTCCTGGCGCCCGCCGAACCGCGGTGCCTGGTGCTGGTACGCGCAGGTGTACATCAACGTGAAAAGCCGTTACCACCTGTCCGTACAGGCCTCCGAGAAGTCCGCGCTCGGTGACATGTTGAGGTATTGCAAGTAGTGCCGCAATTAGCCCGGTTGGGGCCGCTGGCAGGGCCGATGTAACTCGCGGAAATGTGTTGGAAACCTACGATCACCGAATCGCGTGGTCCCCACCACGTGCGTGGTACGCGTACGGGTGACTGGGTTATGGTCTGAACCGACTCCACGGGACCGGGGCGATGAAGCTCGCCGGCCGGTCCCGTTTTGTGTCCGGACCCGCGGGAGGTGGCCAGATGGACCTGTTGCTGATGACGTCGGCACAGCAGCCCACTGCTGAGGTACTGCCCGCGCTCGGGCTCCTGTCGCACTCGGTCCGGGTCGCGGTGCCCGACGTCGGGGTGCTGCTGGACGCCCCCGCCGGTGACGTCATCCTCATCGACGCCCGGCACAGCCTGGCCGCGGCGCGCACGCTGTCCCGGCTGCTGGACGCGACCGGGGTCAGCGCGCCGGTGCTCGCGGTGCTCACCGAGGGTGGCCTGGTGTCGCTGTCGGCTGAGTGGAGCGTCGACGACGTGCTGCTGGACACCGCCGGGCCGGCCGAGGTGGAGGCGCGGCTGCGGTTCGCGCTGGCCCGCCGTACGGTCATCGGCGGTACGGACGCGGGCGTGGTGCGGGTCGGCGACCTGGCCATCGACGAGGCCACGTACACGGCACGGCTGCGGGGCAAGGCGCTGGACCTGACGTACAAGGAGTTCGAGCTGCTGAAGTTCCTGGCGCAGCACGCCGGGCGGGTCTTCTCCCGGGCGCAGCTGCTCCAGGAGGTCTGGGGCTACGACTACTTCGGCGGTACGCGCACGGTGGACGTGCATGTGCGCCGGCTGCGGGCCAAGCTCGGCAGCGAGTACGAGGTGCTGATCGGGACCGTGCGCAACGTGGGCTACAAGTTCGTGCGGCAGCCCCCGGCGCAGGACGCCAGTACTGTCAGTGTGTGACGCTGGCGATCGCGAGTCTCTCCACCCTTGACGGACCCGACATCGCGGCGGTGACCGCACTGCTCGACGCGGTCACCGAGGCCGACGGGATCACCCCCACCTCCGAGCACGTCCTGCTGCACCTGCGGCACGGCGGCGACCGCGAGGGCATCAACCTGCTGGCCCGGCTGGACGGCGACCTGGCCGGGTACGCGCACCTGGACGTCACCGACCGGGTCGAGGGGCCGAGCGCGGAGCTGGCGGTCCACCCGGCGTTCCGGCGGCACGGGGTCGCCTCGGCGCTGCTGTCGGCGCTGGAGAAGGCGAGCGCGGACGCCGGCCACCGGGGCACGCTGCGGCTGTGGGCGCACGGCCGGCTGCCGGGCGCGGCGGCGCTGGCCCGCTCCCGCGGGTACGTCGAGGAGCGGGTCCTGCTGCAACTGCGGCGCTCGCTGCTGTCGGAGCTGCCGGACCGGCCACTGCCCGCGGGCGTACGGCTGCGGTCCTTCGTGCCGGGCCAGGACGAGGACGCGTGGCTGCGGGTGAACAACCGGGCCTTCGCCAGCCATCCGGACCAGGGCGGCTGGACGCGCGCCGACATCGGCATCCGGGAGCGGGAGCCGTGGTTCGACCCGGACGGCTTCCTGCTGGCCGTACGCGAATCGGACGGGGACCTGCGCGGCTTCCACTGGACCAAGGTCCACGGCCACGACCCGAACGCGCACGCTGACGGGCACGCCCACGCCCCGATCGGCGAGGTGTACGTGGTGGGTGTCGACCCCGACGCGCAGGGCACCGGGCTGGGCGCCGCACTGACCGCGGCCGGTTTGCGGTACCTTCGTGCCCGCGGCCTGGCCCAGGTGATGCTGTACGTCGACGAGCCGAACACCGCGGCGGTGCGGACCTACACCTCGCTCGGCTTCACCCGTTGGGACGCCGACGTGCGCTACCGGCGGCGCGGCGACTAGGCCGGACGGCCGAACCAGGGGCCTGTTCACCTCGCCGTTACCTGATCGGCCCGCAACGGTATGCCGGCCGGTGAAGCTTGTTCAGCTCCCGTTCATTCTCATACGGGTACCGCGCAACCTGGCCTCCCTAGCGTGGCCGCGTCCCGGTGTCAACGCTGCCCGGGAGACGCCGTGCGACCGTTCGGAGGATCAACCTGTGAAGCTCCAGCGCCCAGCACTTGCCGTGGGCCTTCTTGCCAGTGCACTCATGTTGGCCGCCTGCGGCTCCGACAACACGAACTCGGGTTCGTCCGGAACCTCGAGCCCCAGCACCTCGGGGGGTTCTGGGGCCACCACGGGCTGCGTCGACGGTGACTTCACCGCCGCCGGGTCGAGCGCCCAGAAGCCGGCGTTCAACGCGTGGATCGAGGCGTACCAGTCCAAGTGTTCCGGCGTGTCGGTCAACTACGACGCGCAGGGCTCGGGCAACGGGCGTACCCAGTTCATCCAGAAGCAGGTGCCGCTGGCCGGCTCCGACTCGCGGCTGAAGGATGACCAGGTCACCCAGGCCGACGCGCGCTGCACCGGCGGCAAGGCCGTCAACATCCCGATGGTGCTGACCCCGGTCGCGATCATCTACAACGTCAAGGGTGTCGACAGCATCACGCTGACGCCGACCCTGCTGGCGAAGATCTTCTCCGGCAAGATCACCATGTGGAACGCGCCGGAGATCGCCGCGGCGAACAGCGGCGTGACCCTGCCGGCGACCTCGATCACCCCGGTCCACCGGGCCAGCGACTCCGGCACCACCGACAACTTCACCAAGTTCCTGGACGCGCAGGACAAGGCGAACTGGACCTACGGCACCGGCCAGGCCTGGAAGGCCCCGGGCGGCCTGGGCGCCAAGGACTCCGCCGCCATGGTGCAGAACGTCAAGGGCACCGACGGAGCCATCGGGTACGCCGACAACCCGGACGCCACCAAGAACGGCCTGAAGCCGGCGAAGCTGGACGTGGGCGCCGGCGCGGTCGAGCTGACCCCGGAGACCGTGGGCAAGGCGGTCGACGCGGCCAAGGTCAGCGTCGACGGCCAGGACATCAAGGTAGATATCAACTACGGCCTGAAGGACGCCGGTACGTACCCGGCGATCCTGGCCACGTACGAGATCACCTGCACCGCCGGGCTGACCCCCGAGCAGGCGAAGTTCGTGCACAGCTTCCTGACCTTCACCGCCAGCACCGAGGGCCAGGCCCTGCTCGCGCCGCTCGGCCACATCGCGCTGCCCACCTCGCTGCTCAGCAAGGTGCAGGCCGCGGTGGCCGCGCTGCCCGCGGCCTGACCCCCACGGCACACTGACGGCGCAGTCGGTGGGCGCGCCCCGCGGCCGGTCCGGTCGCGGGGCGCGCTCGTGCCGTCAGTGCCGAACCCACGCCAACCCCTCGACGCTGTGAGGGCAGGATATTGAGCGGCCCCACCATCTCCGCGGCGACGACACCGTCGCCCGAACCGCTGCCGGACGTCTCCGACATCAGCGGCTCCGCCGTACGCCCCGGCGACCGCGTCTTCCGCGGCGTCTCCATCACCGCCGGCGCCCTGGTGCTGATCGTCATGGTCGCCATCGCGGCGTTCCTGATCTACCGGACGATCCCGGCGCTGCAGAAGGACACCGGCAACTTCTTCACCACCAAGGTGTGGCTGCCGGAGGAGGCGCGGCCGCTGTTCGGCATCGCCGCGCTGCTGTTCCACACCCTGGTCACCGCGATCCTGGCGATGATCTTCGCGGTGCCGGTCGCGCTGGGCATCGCGCTGTTCATCACGTACTACGCCCCGCGCCGGATCTCCCAGGGCCTGGGCTACCTGGTCGACCTGCTGGCCGCGGTGCCCTCGGTCATCTACGGCCTGTGGGGCATCTTCTTCCTGGCCCCGCACATGGGCGGGCTGACGCTGTTCCTGGACAGGTGGGTGCCGATCCCGCTGTTCAACTACCGGCTCACCAACGCGCCGAACAACCTGTCCGACTTCACCGCCGGCATCGTCCTGGCGATCATGATCCTGCCGATCATCTCCTCGATCTCGCGGGAGGTGTTCCGGCAGGTGCCGCGCGACCAGGTCGAGGCGGCGCTGGCCATCGGCGCCACCCGGTGGGAGATGATCCGGACCGCGGTGCTGCCCTTCGGCCGTTCCGGCGTGGTCTCCGCCTCGATCCTGGGCCTGGGCCGGGCGCTCGGCGAGACGCTGGCGGTGGCCATCATCCTGGCCCCGGCGTACACGATCAGCTTCCACGTGACCGAGGCCGGCGGCATCACCTTCGCCTCCAACATCGCGCTGAAGTACTCCGAGGCCAGCGACATCGGCATCGACGCGCTGCTCGCCTCGGGCCTGTGCCTGTTCGTGATCACGCTGCTGGTCAACTTCAGCGCCCAGTTGCTGATCCGGCGCCGGAAGGAGGCGTGATGGCGACGACCCTGGAGACCTCCCGGCAGCAGCCGCAGACCCTCGCCGGCCGCCGGCTGCCCACCTGGTCGCTGCCCGCGCTGGCCGCCGGGATCGTGCTGCTCAGCCTCGGCCTGTTCGCCGTCACCGGGCTGGCCGGCGTGGCCGACTTCGTGGTCTTCGTGCTGCTGGCCTACCTGGTCCTGCAGACCGCGATCAGCTTCAGCGTCGAGGGCCGGCGGCAGGCGGTCAACCGGCTGTTCTCCGCCTTCGTGTACGGCTGCTTCGGGCTGGCCGCGCTGCCGCTGGTACTGGTGCTCTGGTACACGGTGAAGAAGGGGCTCGGCGTGATGAGCGTCAAGTTCCTCACCGTGTCGATGTTCCGGGTCAACCCGGACAAGCCCGGTGGCGGCATCTACCACGCGATCATCGGTACGGTCGAGCAGGCGCTGCTGGCCACGCTGATCGCCGCGCCGCTGGGCGTACTCGCCGCCGTGTACCTGGTCGAGTACGGCGGGCGGCGGCCGTTCGCCCGCGCGGTGAGCTTCTTCGTGGACGTGATGACCGGTGTGCCGTCCATCGTGGCGGGCCTGTTCATCTACGCGTTCTGGATCCTCGCGCTCGGCTTCCAGAAGTCCGGCTTCGCCGGGGCGCTGGCGCTGTTCATCCTGATGCTGCCGGTGGTCATCCGGTCCACCGAGGAGATGCTGAAACTCGTCCCGAACGAGCTACGCGAAGCCTCGTACGCCCTGGGCGTACCGAAGTGGCGGACCATCCTGCGCATCGTGCTGCCCACCGCGATGGCCGGCATCGTCACCGGCATCACCCTGGGCGTGGCCCGGATCATGGGCGAGACCGCGCCGCTGCTGCTCCTGGTCGGCACCAACTCGCGGATCCAGACCAACCCGTTCGCCGGGCAGGACGCGCAGCGGCTCCAGGAGGCGCTGCCGACCTACATCTTCGAGCAGTTCCGGGACGCGGTCGGCAACCCCGACTCGCCGGCCGCACAGCGCGCCTGGGGTGCGGCGCTCACCCTGATCATCCTCATCATGTTGCTGACCGGGCTGGCCCGGCTGATCGCTCGGTTCGCGCGGGTGCGCGGCTAAACGGGAGGTTGTGACCTAATGGCCAAGCGCATCGACGTCTCGGGCCTGAACTGCTACTACGGCAAGTTCCTGGCCGTCGCGGACGTGTCGGTCGAGATCGAGCCGCGGACCGTGACGGCGTTCATCGGCCCGTCCGGCTGCGGCAAGTCGACGGTCCTGCGCACGCTCAACCGGATGCACGAGGTGATCCCGGGGGCGCGTGTCGAGGGCAAGGTGATGCTGGACGGGGAGGACATCTACGGCTCGGCCGTCGACCCGGTGAACGTACGCCGCACCATCGGCATGGTGTTCCAGCGGCCCAACCCGTTCCCCACGATGTCGATCTACGACAACGTGGCGGCCGGGCTGCGGCTGTCGGGCGTACGCGGGCGGGGGCAGCTGGATGAGGTGGTGGAGAAGTCGCTGCGCGGCGCGAACCTGTGGAACGAGGTCAAGGACCGGCTGAAGAAGCCGGGCGCCGGCCTGTCCGGCGGGCAGCAGCAGCGGCTGTGCATCGCCCGGGCCATCGCGGTGGAGCCGCAGGTGCTGCTGATGGACGAGCCGTGCTCGGCGCTGGACCCGATCTCCACGCTGGCGATCGAGGACCTGATCGGCAAGCTCAAGGAGCGCTACACCATCGTCATCGTGACCCACAACATGCAGCAGGCGGCGCGGGTCAGCGACCGTACCGCCTTCTTCAACCTGCCCGCGTTCGGTGAGCCGGGGCAGCTGGTGGAGTACGACGACACCACGAAGATCTTCTCCAACCCGGGCAACCCGAAGACCGAGGAATACATCACCGGTCGATTCGGCTGAACCCCGGTACCAACCGACCCCCGCGGAGCTGAGCACCACGGGGGTCGGTTGCTGTCCAGCTCTAGACGCAGATGCTGGTGTCCCCGGCGTTGATCGACGGCTGCGGGCTGGGCTTCACCCCGCCGGTGCTCTGGGTGGAGGCGCCGCCGCTGGTGGCCGGCGCGTTCGCCAGCGTCACCTGCTGGCCCAGCTGCACGGCCCGTACGGTGCTGTACGAGGAGCCGACGACCAGGTCCAGCCGCTGGCCGAGGGTGGCGTCGGCGGAGAGCACCGAGCCCGGTACGGCCGCGGCCAGGGTGACCGCCGCCGCCTTGTTGGCCGGGGCGTACCGGATGATCGAGGCGACCGGGCGCTCGGCGGTGTTCGCCCTGTCGGCGATCTGGAAGCCGACGCCGCTGAGCTTGGTGGCCACGGTGCTGGCCAGGTGGTCGGTGCCGACGCCGTTGATCACCTTCACCGACACCTGCTCCGGCGAGACCGTCACGGTCGCGGTGTTGGCCGGCTTGGGCGCGCCCGACTTCGGCGCGGTCTTCGGCACGGCCCGGTCATTGATGATCGACTGCCACAGCAGCAGGCCCTGGGCCGCGTCCAGCAACACCCGGCCGCCGCCGGTGGCCCGCTGGCCGGTCGGGTCGTAGTCCCGGTTCGCGATCGGCGCGGTCAGGAACGTGACGCGCTTGGGGTCCAGGCCCTGGACCTGACTGCCCAGCCGGCGCAGGTCGTTCAGGCTGGTCTGCTTGTCCAGGGTGACCGACTTGGAGGCGGCGTTCAGGAACTTGGTGAGGCGGACCGGGTTCAGCAGGATCTTGTTGCTGGTGGCGACGCGCATCATCGAGCCGAGGAACGCCTGCTGCCGCTTGATCCGGTCCAGGTCCGAGCCGTCGCCCAGGTTGTGCCGGGCGCGGACGAACGACAGCGCCTGCTCGCCGTGCAGCACGTTCTGGCCGGGGTTCAGGCGCAGGCCGCTGTCCTTGTCGTACACCCTCTCGGTGGAGCAGACCGGTACGCCGCCGACCGCGTCGACCATCGCCTTGAAGCCGTTGAAGTCGACCTGTACGTAGTGGTTGATGGCGATGCCGGTCAGGCGCTGGAGCGTACGGATCGTGCAGTTGGGGCCGCCGGTCTCGAAGGCGGAGTTGAACATGCCGTCGTGCTCGGTGACCGTGTTGCCGCTGGCGGTCTGGCAGTCCGGGATGGTCACCCAGGCGTCGCGCGGGAAACTGATCAGGGTCGCGTGTTTCCGGTCCGGGGACAGGTGCGCCAGGATCGTGGTGTCCGAACGCTGGCCGCTGGTCTTGTCCGCGCCGTACTTGGCGTTCGCGCCCTCGCGGGTGTCCGATCCGATGAGCAGGAAGTTCTCGGCGTCCAGTTGCTTGGCCGCATCCTTGATGGACGGGTCGTTCGGGGCCAGCGCGTCGACGCGGTTGATGTTGTGATTGATCTTCTGGTACTCGTACACGGCGAAGCCGCCGATGCCGAGAATGAAGATGCCGAGGAACGCACCGGACCAGGCGAGGGCGCGGACCCAGCGGGGGCGCCTGCGGCGCGGGGGCTTCACCACCCGGCGCGGGCGCGGCGGGATCCGGTCATCGTCATCGTCGTCGGTCCGGTCCGCGCCCGGGATGCCGGAGATGTCCGGGCCGGGGCCGGGCTTCTGCGGAGCCAGGCCCAGGCGGTCCGGCGGGATCATCTCGGTCGGCGAGTCCAGGTCCGGTACGACCTGCGGGAACTGGTGCAGCTGCGTCGACTCGCCATCGGGCCAGCCCTGCGGCGGCTGCCCGTGCAGCGGCGGCGCCGGGGGCGCCACCAGCGAGGTGGCCTCCTCCAGGCCGGTCCCCGCTCGCGCGGCCGGTCCCGGGTGCTGCCACGGGTCGAGCCGCGGATCCACCAGCCCTGCCGGCCCCGCCGCGAACGCATCCGGCGGCGCAAACCCGCCCGCGGCCCGCATGTCCAGGCCGGCAGGCTCACCCGCGAACGCCCGCTCATCCGGCGGCGCGAAAGCACCCGTGGCGTAGTCGTCCGGGATGTCGTAGTGGCCGCCCGCGTTGGCCCGCTCATCCGGCGCGGCATGGCGGCCGCGACGTCGCTGGTCCAGGTCAGCCTCAGGCAACGGCGGCGCCGGAATCGACGCGGCAACCACGGACGACACAGGCCCCGCGGGATACGCGCCGACCGACGGCCGACCCACCTGCGGCCCACCCATCGGCGAGCCAGCCGCGGGCGGGAACGCATCCACCGGCGAGCGACCGAGCTGCGGCCCGCCCATCGGCGAGGCGGCTGCGGCCGGGAACCCATCTGCCGGCATGCGACCCGCGTGCGGGGCGGCCATCGGCGACGCGGGCGCGGCCGGGAACGCATCTACCGGCGGGCGACCTGCATGCGGAGTGGCCATCGGCGAGCCAGGCGCGGGCGGGAACGCGTCCACCGGCGAGCGACCCGCGTGCGGCCCACCCATCGGCGAGCCAGCCGCGGGCGGGAACACGTCTGCCGGTGGGCGACCCACCTGCGACCCGCCCATCGGCGAGCCGGGCGCGGCCGAGAAAGCATCCGCGGGCGAACGACCCGCGTGCGGAGCGGCCATCGGCGAGGCCGGTGCGGGCGGGAACGCGTCCGCCGGCGGGCGGCCCACCTGCGGGGGGTAGGCGTCGCCTGGGTGCTGGGCCGGCTGGGGTGCGCCCAGGGGGGGTGGGAACGCGTCGATCGGGGGGCGGCTTGCCTGGTGTGCGCCCGTGGGGAACGGGTCTGCCGATTGGCGGCTTGGGGTAGGGGTGCTGGCGATGAAGCTGGGCGCGCCGGTGCCGGTGCCGAAGGCGGTGGTGGGGGCGGGGGTGGCGCGGCCGAAGTGTGGGGTGCCGGGGGCGGGACCCGTGGGGTCCTCGGCGAACTCACGGCGGGGGGCGGCGGTGTAGCCGGTGGTGTCGGCGGCGTAGGCCGGGGGTGGCGGCGGTACGGAGAGCTGGTGCGGCGGGAGTTGGGGGCCGGCTGGTCGGGGATCCGGGCCGTACGACTGGGGCGGGTACTGGCCGGTGTGGGGCGGCGGATCAGCGCGGCGGGCCGGCGGCGTACCGCGCGAGTCCGTATGCTCCTCGATCTCCCGCTGCCGGACGTACTGCTCGAACGGGTCGCCCTGCCGCTGTGCGCCCATGCCACGCTCGGCCGGCCCCCGCTCGGCCGGCCCGCGGTCCGCCGGGCTGCGATCGCCCCTGCTGGCCGGCCCGCGTCCCGCCTCCGGCCTGTGCGTTCCGGGTACGCCGTCGGGCGCATCGTCGCGGCGCCGCCGCCGACCGGTCACTCGCGATTCGGGTCCCCCACCGGATCCGGCACTGTTCAGGCCGAGCACCGGCTCCCCGCGGAGGAACCTGATGTAGTCGTCGTCGCTGACCTGGGGGCTCCAACCCTGGGGTCGGCTGTCGTGCTGCATGTCAGTCACGACGGGCGAAACCCCCCTCTCCGATCCATCCCCCGAGTGTCCGCGCCCCTCCGGCACGGCGCGCCCGCGGCATCGGTGTTAGTCCGACACCACGGGTCGTAGCACCCGATCGTACGGATCGGGGGCGCGGCTGGCGACCACCGGGGGGCACACGCATAGTCACAAAGGGTGCCGGCTACACCCGTGTGGGTGGCAATTTGAGGTAGCTCACACCACTTAGGGTGCATGATGATTCTCGCAATGCGTGTCCGCGCCACCAGGAATTAACATCCAGAAGGCCGGTCGACCGCGCGCCGGGTACTAACCCGGACAGCCCACTCTGCGCCATTTGGCCGTGACAGTGAGTGGCATTCTGCCATCAGCATCCACCCTTTCAGGCGCTTCCCTTGCCGCCACGCAACCTTCACTGTCACAGCGGGGGCGCTATTCCCCCACCGGCCGGCGTACGCGCGACGAGAGGGCCATGGCACGCCACAGGAACCGAGCCTGGTGGACCAGGCGGTGGGTCGTGCTGCTCGCAGCCACCGCCGTCGCCGCCACCGGGGTGTACGCAGGTGCCCGGTTCCGCAATGCCAATGGCGAGACGGTCACCGGGTGCGAGCACGGCAGCCGCAACGTCAGCATGGGCGTCGACCCCTCCGCGCTCGACTGGGCCACCGCGCTGACCGGCGTGTACAACGACAGCAACCACCAGGTGTCCGGGCTGTGCGTCCACATCGCCGTCTCCCCGTTACCGCTGGACCAGGCCGCGCAGGCCATCCAGGCCACGCCGTACCCCGGTGGCGGCGCCCCGCCGGAGATCTGGCTGCCCAGCTCCACCACCGCGGTCGAGTTGTTGCGCGCGCGGCCCACCAGTAAGCCGGTCATCCCGGCCACCTCGCCGTCGCTCGCGTCCTCGCCGCTGGTACTTGCCGCGCCCGCCGAGGCGATGGCAGCAATCGCCGGGCCGGGTGGCAGCAAGTTGCAGTTCGCCGACTACCTGAACATGTCCCGGGACGCCGAGGGCTGGGGGAAGCTCGGCCACCCGCAGTGGGGCCCGGTGCGGTTCTCCTCGCCCGACCCGCACGGCAGCGACACCGGCATCAGCCTGATCGAGGCGGTGGCCACCACCTCCGCGGGCGTGCCGCTGGACCAGACCACCGAGGCCACCTTCCAGAACCAGGCCGCGATGGCGGGCATCCTCGCCTTCGTCCAGGCGCTGGCCCGGACCACCGGCGACCCGGCGCAGCTGTTCGATGCGGCGCGCGGCATGTCCAGCGCCTCCTCGATCGTGCGGAAGTTCGGCCTGATGGTGGCCACCGAGCAGCAGGTGTACCGGTACAACCGCACCGGCGGCGGCGTGCCCCTCACCGCGGCGTACCCGTTCGGCGGCACGTACGCCTCGAACTTCCCGCTGGTCTCGCTGAACGGCACCTGGGTGGACGGGTTCGGGCACGCGGCGGCGGCCGACTTCGCGAACTGGACGAACACCCAGCAGGCCCGGGAGATCATCGCCGACAGCGGCCTGCGCGACCCCGGCGGCAAGCTCAACGGGCTGAACGTCTCCAGCGCCGGGCTGAACACCCTGCCGCTGATGCCGAAGCCGGCCAAGGCGGCCGGCGTGGCCACCGCGCGCGGCCTGTGGAACCTGTTCAGCCGGCCCACCTCCGTGCTGGCCGTCTGCGACACCTCGGGCTCGATGGGCATCCAGGTCCCCGGCACCGGCGCCACCCGGCTGGAGCTGGTACGCCGCGCGATGTCCAACGCGCTGTCGGCGTTCCAGCAGCAGGACCACCTGGGGCTGTGGGAGTTCTCCACCGAACTCGGCGCGCACGACTACCGGCAGGTGGTGCCGCTGGGCGCGCTGTCCCAGCCGGTGAACGGCACCTCGCGGCGGCAGGCGCTGCGCGACGGCTTCGACCAGCTCAAGCCGCACACCGCCACCGGCCTGTACGACACGGTGCTGGCGGCCTACGAGTACGCGCAGGCCAACTACCTGAACAACGGGTTCAACACGATCGTGCTGCTGACCGACGGGGAGAACGAGGACGACAAGGGCCTGAGCCTGGACCAGCTGATGTCCGAGCTGGCCAAGCGCCGGGACCCGAACCGGCCGGTGCACCTGATCACGCTGGCCATCGGCGACCAGACCGACCCTGCCACGCTGAGCAAGATCAGCGCGGCGACCGACGGGGTGTCGTACCAGTCGCTGGACCTGACCGACATCGTCCAGCTGTTCCTGTCCGCCCAGGTCACGCTCGCCGCCTCGACCTGACCGGCACTACGGTGTGGCCGTGCGTGCCATCCAGATCACCGAGTTCGGCGGCCCCGAGGTCCTGCGGCTGGCCGAACTGCCCGTACCGCAGCCGGGTCCGGGCCAGGTCCTCATCGCCGTCGACCACTGCGGCGTCAACTACGCCGACACCCACCAGGCGGAGAACTCCTACCTGTCCGCCGCCACGCTCCCGCTCGTACCCGGCTCGGAGGTTGTCGGGCGTACCGAGGACGGGCAGCGGGTGCTCGCCCTCACCACCGGCGGGTACGCCGAGTACGCGCTCGGCGCGGCCCCGATGCTGTTCAGCGTGCCGGACGGGGTCTCCGACGGGCAGGCGCTGGCGCTGGCCGTCCAGGGGCTGACCGCGTGGCACCTGCTGCGGACCAGTACCCGGATGGCGGCCGGCGAGTCGGTCGTCGTGCACGCCGGCGCGGGCGGCGTCGGTACGCTCGCGATCCAGCTGGCGCGGCACTGGGGCGCCGGCCGGGTGATCGCCACCGCGTCGAGCGCGGAGAAGCGGGCGCTGGCCGAACAGCTGGGCGCCGACGCCGCGGTGGACGGCGCCGAGGACGGGCTGGCCGAGCGGCTGCGCGAGGCCAACAACGGGCGCAAGGTCGACATCGTGCTGGAGATGGTCGGCGGCGGTACGTTCGACGCGTCGCTGCGGGCCCTGGCCGGTTTCGGCCGGATCGCGGTGTACGGGATGGCCTCGCGGGTGCCGCCGCAGCCGCTGCCGCCGAACGAGCTGATGTACGGCTCGCGCAGCGTGATCGGCTTCTGGCTGATGGACTGCGCGAGGCGGCCGGAGCTGCTGAGCGGGCCGATGGCCGAGCTGATGGACCTCACCCAGGCCGGCGCGCTGCGGCCACTGGTCGGCGCCGAGTACCCGCTGGCCGACGCGTCGCAGGCGCACCAGGATCTGCGGGCACGGCGTACCACCGGGAAGTTGATCCTCGCCGCAACCAAGTGAGCGGTTGGCTTCGGCCCGCCGAACGGGCAAGCTACTGGTGAGTAGAGTGCCGGACTGAGGAGTGTGGCCATGGCCGAGCGGGTCGCCATCGTGACCGGAGGGGCATCCGGCATCGGCCGGGCGCTCGCGGCGGAGCTGACCGCCAGGGGCGCGACCGTGTTCATCGCCGACATCGTGGGCGACCGGGCCAAGGACACCGCCGAGCAGTTAACGAAGACCGGTCCCGGCAGCGCGATCGCGGCCGAGCTGGACGTCCGGGACGCGGCCGCGGTCCAGGCGCTGGTGGACTCCGCCTACGCCGACCACGGCCGGCTGGACCTGATCATGAACAACGCTGGCATCGCGGTCGGCGGCGCGGTGCACGAGCTGACCCTGGACCACTGGAACACGATCATCGACGTCAACCTGCGCGGCGTGATCCACGGCGTGCACGCGGCGTACCCGCGGATGAAGGAGCGCGGCACCGGCCAGATCCTCAACACCGCCTCGCTGGCCGGCCTCACCGAGCCGCCGATGATGGCGCCGTACGTGGCCACCAAGCACGCGGTCGTCGGGCTGACCCTGTCGCTGCGTGCCGAGGCGGCGCTGTACGGGGTGAAGGTCAGCGCGCTGTGCCCCGGGTTCGTGGACACCCCGCTGCTGGACAGCGTGAACCCCGGCCTGCCGCAGACCTCGTCCGGCTCGTCCGCGCGGGAGGCCGCGAAGCGGGTGCAGCGCACGTTCTACACCCCCGAGGCACTGGCCAAGGACATCGTGCAGGGGCTGGCGAAGAACAAGCCGCTGATCATCGCGCCGGCCAGCGCCCGGGCGATCTGGCGGGCCCGCCGGTTCGCCCCGGGGCTGGCCGGCCGGTTCGGCAGGATCGCGGCCAACCAGCAGGCGAAGGAACTCGGCAACCGATGAAGGTCCTCCGTACGCCCGAGGAGCGGTTCGCCGACCTGGACGGTTTCGGCTGGCCGGCATCGTACGCCGAGGTGCCGGCCGGGGACGGGTCCGGCACGCTCCGCGTCGGGTACGTGGACGCCGGGCCAGCCGATGCGCCGACCGTCCTGCTGCTGCACGGCGAGCCGTCCTGGTCCTACCTGTACCGGACCGTGATCCCGGAGCTGACCGCGGCCGGGCTGCGTGCCGTCGCGCCGGACCTGGTCGGCTTCGGCCGCTCCGACAAGCCGGCCGCGGTGGCCGACCACAGCTACGCCCGGCACGTGGAGTGGATGCGCGCGCTGGCCTTCGACGTCCTGAACCTGCGCGAGGTGACCCTGGTCGGGCAGGACTGGGGCGGCCTGATCGGATTACGGCTGGTGGCCGAGCACCCGGACCGGTTTGCCCGGTTGGTGGCCGCGAACACCGGTTTGCCGGCCGGCGACCACCCGATGCCCGAGATCTGGTGGCAGTTCCGCCGGGCCATGCAGACTGCGCCGGAGCTCGATATCGCCCGGTTCGTGGCCTCCGGCTGCCGGCGCGGGCTGTCGCCGTCGGCGCGGGCGGCGTACAACGCGCCGTTCCCGGACGAGACGTACAAGGCCGGTCCGCGGGCCATGCCGGGCCTGGTGCCGACCTCGCCGGAGGACCCGGCCGCCGCGGCGAACCAGGCGGCCTGGCTGGTCTTGTCCACATTGGCCATCCCTGCGCTGGTGGCGTTTTCGGACGGTGACCCGATCACCGCCGCGATGGCGCCGATCCTGCGGAAGACCTTGCCGGGCGCCGCCGGCCGGGAGCACCCGGTGATCGCCAACGCCGGGCACTTCCTCCAGGAGGACGCCGGCGGCGAGTTGGGCGCAGCCGTCGCGGCCTTCGTCAACAGCAGCTGACCCGCACCTCCCGGGTTACCACGCGCGTTTGTCCGGGTAGTACTCCGGCAGCGATACATGGCACCGGGAGGTCAGCAATGAAGCGCAAGAAGGCCGTCAAGGTAACGGCCGACAAGGCACGCGACGCCTCGCGGCGGGCCGGGATGACCGCCCACCACGCGGCCGAGCGGGCCGGGTTGGCCGCCCAGCAGGCCGCTGAGCGCGCCGGGTTGGCCGCCCAGCATGCAGGGCCGATGCTGGAGAAGGCGAAGGACCAGTCCGTGGTCCTGCTGGAGAAGGGCAAGGAGCACGCTGGTCCGCTGCTCGCCAAGGCGCGCGACGAGGCCGTCGAGCTGTACGGGCGGGTCAAGGACGAGACCGGTCCCGCCGTTGCCGAGGGCAAGCGGCGGGCCAAGCTGGCCGCCAAGGCCGCCCGCGGTGAGAAGCCGCCGCGGCGCTGGCCGTGGGTGGCCGGCGCGATCGCGTTCGGGACCGCCATGGGCGCGGCGGTGGTCAGCATCCTCCGCGGCCGCCGCGTGGAGGAGGAGTCCACCGCGGCTCCGGAGTCGGCGCAGCCGCCGACGACCGGCATGGTGCCGGAGGGCGACAGCCTGCCGGACACCGGTACGCGCTCGGACAACGGCGCCGCGCACGCACACCGCCCGCACTGACCCCTGCGGGTGATCGACGGGCCCCGGTCGGCTGACCGGGGCCCGTCGCTGTGGTCCTGACCTCAGCCCAGGTCGACGATCGCGGCGACCGGGCCACCGCCGTCCGGGCCCTGGTGCGCGGCGGAGACCGAGACGAAGACCGCCGGGTCGCCGGTGACCGAGGCCGCGACCCCGCCCACCGCGGCCTTGATCTGGCGGTGCCAGTGCACGTCGGAGTCGTCCAGCATGGCGTTGCGCCGGCCCCGTACCACCCCGTCGCCGGAGGCTTCGCACTTGAGGAAGACGTTCACCAGCCGGCCGTCGAGGTCGCTGGTGTGCGGGCGTTCGGGCAGGTCCAGGCCGGCGTCGCGGATCGCGGCCCAGATGCCGTCGGTGTCCAGCGCGTCGGTCATCACCCCGTGCCCGATCCGGTACCGGCCACCGATGCCGGCCACGTTGCCGACCACCACGACCTGCGCCTGGTCCAGCTCGACGCCCGAGGAGCAGCTGGCCACCGCGGAGAACTTCGACCGGTCGTGCAGCACCACCGAATCCTCCGGCAGGTCGATCTCGCCGAGCGCGACCGCGATGCCGAGCGCGGTGGTGCCGTTGGACAGGTCCATCGACTCGTGCGTGTTCTCCGTCCACACGCTCTGGCCGCGGCTCTTGGCGTCCCGGATGGTGTGGATGGTCAGCAGCGGGGTCTTGGTCTGGACGTAGTGCACGTCGGCCGGGTCCTCGATGCCGGCCGCCACCATGGCCCGGGCCACCGCGGCGGCGACCTTCTCGATCATGGGTCGCCGGCCGATGTCCTCGGGCAGCAGCTTCTCGCTCATCGCGAAGCCGACGGTCAGCCGCGGCTCGTCGGTCCGCACCGCCTGGTCCGCCGGTACGGTCGCGAAGATCGTCGCGTGCGGGGAGATGATCCCGTCGGTGCCGCCCGACCACACGATCGGGACGGCGGCCACCTGCTCGGGCGTACGCGTGCCGTGCGCCACCAGCACCTCGCGGAAGGCGCGGTCGGCGATGATCCGGGTGTAGTCGTTCACCCCGCCGTTGCCCTCGGTCTTGCCGATGACCGCGATGACCCGGTCCGCCTCGAGCACGCCGTCCTCGATCAAGCGCGCCAGCCCCGAGGCGTCGGAGACGTGCAGCAGCGGGACCTTGCGTACCTCGATCGGCTCGGGCATTCAGTTCTCCTCGGGTGTCACGATCGTGCCGGCGGCGCCGTCCGCGATCCGGTCCAGTGAGGTGATGATCGCGCGCTCACCCCCGGACTCCACGAACCGGCACGCCGCTTCCACCTTCGGCCCCATCGAACCGCTGGCGAAGGAGTGCTGCCGCAGCTCGCCGACGGTGACCTTGGTGAGCGGCCGGGCCTCCGGGGTGCCCCAGCCCAGGACGACGTTCGGTACGTCGGTGGCGATGACGAGCCGGTCCGCGCCGATGCAGCGGCCGAGCACCGCCGCGGCCAGGTCCTTGTCGATGACGGCTTCCACGCCGCGCAGGGTGCCGTCCGGGTTGCGCACGGTGGGTACGCCGCCACCGCCGCCGGCCACCACCACGTACCCGGCCTTGAGCAGGCTCTCGGCGGTGGGCGCGTCCAGGATCCCGATGGGCTGCGGGGAGGCGACGACCCGGCGCCAGCCGCGCTCGCCGCGGTCCTCCCAGCGCTGCCCGTGCGCGATCATGGTGGCCGCCTCCGCCTCGGGCAGGTACCGGCCGATCGGCTTGGTGGGGTGCAGGAAACCCGGGTCGTCCAGGCTGACGAGCGTACGGGTGACCAGCGCGGCGACCGGCTGCTGGGGTCCGAGGACGTCCTGCAGTGCGTTCAGCAGGACGAAGCCGAGCGTGCCCTGGGTCTGGGCACCGCACCAGTCCAGCGGGACCGGCGGG
>Ga0081455_10002104_pt1 | contig 23732 bp, 18 predicted proteins | sample TabmetS3T2R1_FD_70207 | JGI IMG/M metagenome (GOLD analysis project Ga0081455, IMG submission 70207) | Tabebuia heterophylla rhizosphere microbial communities from the University of Puerto Rico - S3T2R1 | ecosystem: Host-associated > Plants > Roots > Rhizosphere ...
GTCAGGGTAATAATTGCGCATTTTGACATCGATCTTGACCGCCTTGCGCAATCGCTCAACCGTGGCGCCCGGATCGGTGACCACTCCGGGAGTCTGAGGGTAAAGGCCGTAGCGACGGACGATCTCCGCCAGATTTCCTTGACTGGTCATTCGCTGCGTCAAATTGCTGAGCGGGGGGCCTGACAGCGAAGGATCATTATTGCCATTGCCCTGGTTTGAGATGACGATTAACGCGTGAGATTCGTAGACATTGGGAATGCGCCTGATGATCAGAAATGTCGCAATTGACACGGAAGCGGCCACCAGGACAATCAGTAGCTTCTTCCGCCACAGGATTCCCAAATATTCAAACAGGCCTCGTGGTCTCATGATTTCCATAACTACCTCAACTACTCCGTTGCAAATGATATTTGACTGACTGCATATGGTTCCTCCCTCGCTTCTCAGCGACCTCTATGGCTATGCGTAAACACACAGATCCCTTGGTTGCGCATACCGTAAAGGAAACCTCGTGACGAGGCGGCGTACCGGTTATTCAGCAGACCAAGCCTCTGTGGGAGGGTATTAGGTCATGTCTGATATGACACGGTTATCTATTTGTTCTTCTGAGAGGCAGAGGTAAGGAAAAGTTCTGGGTGCAGATCCTTTACCGCTTATCCATTATCAAGTCGACTCGTTTCTACAAACTTTGTTTCTTCCCAATCTTGCTTCTTTCCAAGCAAAACAACTGGAAGTAATTCGATGATGGGAATTGGATAGCGCTACGATTAATAGCGCCACGGCTAAATGTGCTGTTACCGAAAACGGGCATTATTACATATGATATTGCTAGCACCCGCGCCCCATGCGCTTTCGGCCTATTTCGGTGTGGCTATCTGCAACACTGGACGTGGCCGAAAGCCACAAAATCAATAATCAATCCGCCTGCTAGCGCCAACTGACAATGATAAGTTGTTCATTATTACTTCATATAAGCATTGCGCTAGTTCCGCTGAGAAATGTAGCCTGCAAGAGATATGCCAATCTTTTTGGCGCCGAACCAGGTTATGTCTTGGGAACGAATCGCAAGGGTTCTTGCGCAAAGGCCGAATTGAATGCCGATGGCGTCTTGCCTGCTCAAACGCTCGTCCGGACCAACAAGCGCTTGAACAACCTGATTGAGCAGGATCACCGGAAGGCGCCGCAGAGATGTTACCCGACGTTGGGGTTTGAGACATTCGGGAATGCGCTAGTAAAGTTGCTTACTGAAGCTAACCCCAGTCTAAGATGGGCAATTACGGCGCCGCAATAATGGGTGTTGAGCGCAGGGCGTTTCGCCGGTTTAGGTATGGGCATTGTCCCGAAACGCCCCACAGATTCGGTGTGCAGGCGAGTCCCGAAACGCCCCACAGCGCGACAAGGCAAACTTTTAATCAGGGCGCAAGTTTTTCTCATCGTGATAACGGACGCCGTTCCCATCAAATGTTCCCACTGTGACCTACTCGGGGCCAATGCTCACAAAAATTGCAGGGCGTTTATGAGTGATGGCCAGTGCGCGAGGTGTCGGTGAACCGCCCGAATTCCTGATCGTGCGCAATGTGAAATTGGCGCGGCTGAAAAAATTGGCGGCAAGCCCCGAAGCATCGAGGCGGATCGGCGCATACTGAGCGCGACAGGCGGCTGAACTACGGCTGTTCAATTGAATAATCCGCCGACGGGCCGAGGAAACGACGCTCAAAAGCTGTAAGCGAGCAGGGCGTCTTCTCTTTGGACCCTGGCGCCGACCAGGCCCATGGCAACCCAGTTATAGGAACGGGCTATTTGATATCCATCCTCCATGGTCTTCCTTCCATCTGCCGACTCACCCATTAGAATTTTGGCGGATTTTGCGCGAATCGTTCTCATGCCCCATCATGGCCGGAGACACGTAGATCGATGTCGCGCCGCGGCCCTGACAACGAATGTGCGATGGTTGATTCCAGGGAGAAAAGAGTATGCAAGGAGCAGTAGTCGGCAATTGGATCATCGGAGATAAGATAGGCGAAGGAGGAACAGGGCAGGTCTACCTCGCCAAACACAAATTGCTCGGCTCATACGCCGCGATCAAGATTCTATATCACGCGCTGGCGAACGACCCGAAATTCCGGGAGCGTTTCTTCCAGGAGGCGCAATCGCAGTCTTCGCTCAAACACCCGCACATCGCGCAGGTGCTCGATTACTTCGAGCAGAACGGCCAATATTTCCTGGTAGTCGAACATCTGGCGGGCGGGACGCTGGCCGAAGTGATCGATCGGGCGAAACGCCCGATCGAGATTCACAAGGCGCTTCAATGGAGCAAGCAGGCGCTTTCGGCGCTAGACTACGCGCATCAGCGCCGGCTTATTCACCGCGACGTTAAGACGTCGAACATCATGTTCGACCACGAGGGAACCGCTCATGTCATGGATTTCGGAATCGCGCTGGTAGTGGGCGGTCGGCGCATAACTTCGACCGGCGTCGCCATCGGCACGGTCGAGTATATGAGTCCCGAACAGATCACGCGCCCGAAGGATCTGGATCATCGCACCGACGTTTATTCGATGGGCGTCGTGCTTTACGAAATGCTGACCGGGCGCGTCCCCTTCGAGAGGGAAACCGAATTCGCGGTCAAAGCCGCGCATGTCAACGAACCGCCGTCGCCGCCACGGACTATCAATCCGAATATTCCCGAAGCCCTCGAACGGATAGTGATGCGCGCGCTCGCCAAAGACCCCAACCATCGCTACTCGGGCTGCGGCGAATTCTCCCGCGCGATCGAACATTTCGAGCGCACGGGCCAGGCGCAGCCGTTTCCGCAACCATTTCCGCAACCGGAGCCTCCTCCGTTTACCGGGCCGCAGCCGATTCCACCGCCCGCCCCCGGAAAGCGCAAATATCTCATCCCAACGCTGATCGCGGTGGCGCTGGCTCTCATTGCCGGGGCGGCCGGGCTTCTCTACCTGTTGACGGCGCCGTCGAAACTGGATCGTTATTACAAAATGCGCGAAGAACTGGAGACCAATCGCAAATGGTCGGAGATCGAGGCGGAGTATCGCGGAAAGATCGGCAAATCCCCCGATGACACGCTCCTTTACGGAATGCTGATCGAATCACTCAATCGGCAGGGGAAGTACGCCGAGTCTGAAAAGATCGCGCGCGACGCGATTCTGAAAGAACCCGGCGAAGCTCTCTGGCACGACCTGCTGGGCGACGCCTTGGACCAGCAAGATAAGAAACAGGAGGCTCAGGACGCTTATCAGAAGGCCGTGCATTTGGAGAAAGACCCGGCGGAACAGCGCGTTTACAGCGGCGACCTGTTCTCGGCGCAAGAAAATTGGACGGCGGCGGAAAATGATTACCGCGAGTCCTTGCGGCTCAAGCCTAATCGGCCTTTGATGAAGCTTATTCTCGCCAACTTCCTCGAACGGCAGAATAAGTGGACTGAAGCCGAACCTCTCATTCACGAGGCGTTGCGACAGGCGCCGAACAAAGCAGCATATCACTCTTCGCTGGGCTACAATATGAACGGCCAGGAGAAATGGGAAGAGGCGGAGAGGGCTTATCGCAACGCCATTCGCCTCAATTCATTCGTCGGTAGATATCACATCGGACTCGGCGTGGCGCTCGACGGGCAAAAGAAAGTTGACGAAGCTCAGAAAGAATATCGCGCCGCGGTGCAGTTGGAGTCCGACAACGCCTCCATCCACAATGTCCTTGCCGATTCCCTCGCGCGCCAAAAAAAATGGAAGGAAGCCGAGGCCGAGTACCAGAAGGCGGCGAACCTGGATAACGACTCTTCCCTCTACTATTACAACCTCGGCTATGCGCGGTACGAACAGCAAAAATGGTCGAGCGCCTCGGAAGCGCTGCGCAATGCGGAAAAACTCCAATCGAACAATTTCAATATTCATGCGATGTTATGCAAGGTCATGATCCGGTTGGAAGACTGGAACGCCGGCGAAAACCATTGCCGCAAAGCCAGGGAACTCGATCCCAATCAGGCGCTGTACTACGCTTACTACGGCTTCACCATGCTCAGGCAGGTCAGATACCCCGAAGCCGAAACCTCGTTCAAGGACGCGATCAGATTACAACCTCAAACCTCCTATTATCAGAACCTGCTTGGCTATGCGCTGGAGAAGCAAGACAAATGGAGCGAGGCCCAAGGACACTACGGTGAAGCCGTCCGCCTCGAACCGAGCAACAGAAAGTATCAGAAAGATTTGCAGCGTATTAAAAAACTGAGAAACCCGGAGTAACGTCCGACAAGTTGGCGCTTTCTGACGCGCAAATCGAAGAAACAACCGCTAAGGAGGTTCAACTGAGGATAGAGAAAATCGTCAGGCGCGATGGGGGGCCGCGCGTTTGACGCCCGGATTTCGCGCTGAACCGGGGCAAATTCAGGCGATAGGAGGGTATTCGCTGAGAGTTTGAGGCGCGCTGTAGGCGATTCTGGCGCGAAATATTCACTGGCAGATTATCAACCGGGCGACATTGAACCGGTGAACAATATAAAAGCCGGGCGCCCCGTCCCGGCTTTCTCTGTGAAACGATCTGAAAACTCTCCGACTCCGCGCCAATCGAGGTGTTTAACACTGGCGCAGGCTTTGCCATAATTGTAAGTTAAGTATGGAGGCCAATATGAACCGTAATGAATTATCACCTTCAAATCCGAGTCCGAACAAACGCGATGATGACGCCCAACAAGCGGAGGCGAACCGCCGGTCGGCGGAACACTCCCGCGCAGTGGCAGAACGTTCCCGCGCTGACGCGGAAACAAGGCGGGATCGGGCGGAGCGAAAACGAACCGTATCCGAAACCTCACGTCAGACGGCGGAAGAGGATAGGGCCGTCGCTGAGGAGCAGCGGCGAAGCGCGGAAGAATTACGCCGGGCCGCCAAGAAGACCCAAGCCGCAGCCGATGACCTCCGCGCGGCGGCGGAAGAAGCCAAGTCGGTGTTAGACGAGGCAAAGCAGGCGCAATAGAAGGGCGGAGATGGGATTGGAGGCGGAATGAGCATTCAGCTTCAAATGGAACAAATGCCTGATTATCTCGCCGCAAGGTTTACTGGCGTGGGCGTGGCGAAAGATGTGTGGCGGCAATTCAAGTTAATTGCCGAGCATTGCAGGCGCGCGAAGGGCGATAAACTTCTCATTGACATATCGAGAGCGGAGGGAGAAATCTCCGTTTTAGAAAAATACTTGGCGGCGGAAGAATCGCAGATTTTCGCGCGATACGGGATAAAAGTCGCATTTATTGAGAAACCAGAGCGAATGGACCCGCGAAGGTTTTTCTTGCTGGCGGCTCGTAATCGAGGTGTAAAAGCCGAGGCGTTCACCGATTTGCAGGCTGCGGAAGAGTGGCTGTTGAAATGACCTCCTGGAAGCCGAAAGCGCCACAACCCGCCATCTGTAGGCCGGCGCGCCGATCAGTATCGATTGCTGCGCGCTGACAGGACTGACAACGCAATGATGACCGTAGCTCTTGGGTTCATTGTGACCCCCTCAATCAATTCGCCGACATCAACTGCAGATTCCGCAACGCTTCTAGACCATCTTCGCCGATACCGCCGCGATATTCCGGGCGGACGGATTTGAAGCTGTGCCTCCGGTGGTCGCGCTCCTTTGTGACTGAACGTATGCGATGCTGATTTTTTAGCACTTAGGCCTTGACGTGTCTCGGCCTAAGTGCTAATTTTTTAGCAGCTAAGGCCCGGCAGGCGCCGAAAAAACGAAACGGAAAGGAAACCAGAGCGCGATGACGAAGAAGGCGCACGAACATTTAAGCCGCCGCGAGCGGCAAATCATGGACATCATTCACCGTTTAGGGAAAGCCACGGCCGGCGAAGTGCTGGAGGCGCTCCCCGATCCGCCGAGCTATTCCGCGGTCCGGGCGCTGTTGCGGTTGATGGAAGAGAAAGGGCACTTGCGGCACGAAACCGACGGCGCGAAGTATGTTTACCTGCCGACAATGGCGCGCGAAAAGGCTCGGCAATCGGCGCTCAAGCGAATGGTGCAAACCTTTTTCGAAGGCTCGACCGAACTGGCGGTCGCAGCTTTGTTGTCGAAAGCCAAACTCAAGCAGGACGAACTGGATCGGCTCTCGGCTCTGATCGAACAGGCGCGAAAGGAAGGTCGCTGATGAATCACTGGCAATTACCGATCGAACTCACCTTGAAGGGAATCATGATTCTCGCCGCCGCCGGGCTCTTGTCTGTAGGCTTGCGCAACGCTTCGGCGGCGTCGCGGCATGCGGTGTGGAGCCTCGCGTTGGGCGCATTGTTGCTGTTGCCGGTCCTGACGTGGGCCGTACCTGCGTGGCGCGTGGCGATTTTACCCGCGCCGCCCGCGCCGATGGCTGAAAACGCGTCGCCGGACGCCGAGACTTCGGCCGCCGTCGCCGAAAGATTGCCTTTGGCCTTGCCGAGCCATGCGGCGATCGGAGCGATCGTCGCGCCGCAGTTTGAAGCCGCCTCTGCGCCGTTGGCGGCGGCTGCGCCTGCATGGCCGTTCAACGCCTACCAGATCGCGCTGCTGATTTGGGCGGCGGGCGCAATGCTGGTGGTGGCGCGTTTGCTGTTGGGGACGTTGCGAATGAGGCGCATCACGCGCAACGCCGAGCGTTTGATTGATTATCCCTGGTCAATGCTGACGAACCGGCTGCGCGGGCGATTGGACATACGCGATCACGTTGCGATCTACGTCAGCGCGGAGGTCGCCATGCCGATGACGTGGGGCGTGTTGATTCCGGTCATTCTCCTGCCGCCGGAATCGTCCGCGTGGTCAGGCGAGTGGCGGCGCGTGGCGTTGTTGCACGAACTGGCGCATATCAAACGGCGCGATTGCTTGACGCAGATGCTGGCGCATCTGGCGTGCGCGTTTTACTGGTTCAATCCGCTGGTCTGGTTTGCCGCGCGGCAGTTGCGCGTTGAACGCGAATTGGCCTGTGATGATTGTGTGCTGGAAGTGGGCGCGTGGGCTTCGGATTACGCCAACTATCTGGTCGAGATTGCGCAAACCTTTGAAGCGGTCGAACCCGTGACGCCTGTGACGGTCGGCATGGCGTGTTCGCAATTGGAAAACCGCGTGCGGGCGATTCTCGATCCGCAAATGAATCGGCGGCGTCCATCCCGCCGCCGCAAAGCCACGTTGGCCGTGGGGATGGCATGCGCATTGTGGCCACTTGCCGCGTTGCAGGCGACTTCGCAAGAAAGAATCAGTCTCCCTGTGGCGAATGCGGTTGCGGTAAATGCAGAAGCGCCGATTGTGACTGCTGAGGTCGCGGCTTCGGCGGCGAAGTTGGCCGCTCATCAAGACGAGTTCGCCGCATTGCAGGAAAAGGCTGCTAACCACGCCTTGACTGCCCCGGAGCAGGCGGAACTGACGCGCGTGGAGCAAACCATTGCTTCGTTGCAAGATGAATTGCGCGGCGCATTGACCGTAACGCCTGCGCCACAACCTAACCCCATGCCTGCGCCCCGTCCATTGCCTGCGCCTGATGTCAAAGCCGCTCCGGCGCCGGCGTTCGCCACAGTCGCGACGCAAGACGCCAAAGACAAGGATAAGAACAAAGAGAAAGTCAAAGATAAGGACAAAGATAAAGACGAAGGCTTGACGGCGGAGAACCTGATTCGCTTGCGGATGTACAACGTCTCGCCGGAATACATCGAAGCCATCAAGAAAGCGGGTTATGAAGACGCGACGGTCCGGCAAATCATAGAACTCAAGATGCGCGACATCACGCCAGATTTCATCAGGCAAGCTCAAAGCATGAGCGGTGAAAAGCTTTCGGTGCGCGAGCTGGCGCAAATGAAAATTTCCGGCCTCAACCCCGAATACATCGCGGCAATGCGGCGGGCGGGATACGACAACCTGCCGGTGCGCAAGCTGTCACAGATGCTCTTGTTGGGGGTCACGCCGGAATTCGCGGCGGCGATGAAACGCGCAGGCTTTGACAACCTGACCGCCGATCAACTGACGCAATTGAAAGCGCTTGGCATGACGGAAGAATACGTTCGGCAGGTACAAGGCTGGGGGTTGGGCAAGCTTTCCATGCGCGAAGTGGTGGAAACGAAAATCTACGGTGTGAAACCAGAAGACGCGCAGACTTTGAAAGCGCTGGGCTTTGACAACGTAGGCTTGCGCGATCTGACGCGGGCGCGCATGTTCGGCGTAACGGAAAGTTACGTCAAAGAACTTCGCGGCCTGGGTTTTGACAAGCTGACGTTGGAGCAGGTCATACGGTTGAAGCAATTCGGCGTGGACGCCGAATACATTCGCAAATTGCGCGCAGCCGGATTCAAAAACATTTCGTCGAACGACTTGCTCAAACTGAAAGCGCATGGGCTGGACGCCATTCTGCTGAAGAACTAACGCCTGTGAATGAAAGGAGAACTTATGCGCAAAACGCTTATGCTAGTTTTTAGTCTTGGAATGATGGCCGGTCTCGCGCTGTGGTCGCATGCGGCGCGCGGCGCGGCGGCGCAGGAGCAGGTCGCGGGCGATTGGTCGGCGAAGGTGCGGGACACCGATAAAGGCAAAAAGCTCTGGCTGGAATTGCGTTCGGAAGCGCCGGACAAATCGCGCTGGTTCAACATGAGCAGTTCGGATTACAACCTCGAAGATTTTACCGGGTTCAATCCGAACGCGAACGGCGCCACGCAATTCGCGCTCATTCGTGAGGCGGGCGACATCGTATTCACGGGCCTTGTCAGCGAAGGCAAAGGCGTAGGCGAATTTCGTTTCACCCCCAAAGCCGCATACCTCGCCGCCATGCGCAATCTGGGATACGACGACATCAAATCCGACAAGCAGTTTGCGCTGGCGTTGCACGATGTCAGCACGCGCTTTGTGCAGGAAACGAAAACCTGGGGCTTCGACAAACTCCCGCTCGACAAGCTGATCGCGTTTCGCATCTTCAAAGTGGACGCTGGTTTCATTCGCGAAATGCGCGATCTGGGTTTCAAAGACCTGTCGCCCGACAAGCTGATTTCGATGAAAATTCACAAGGTAAACGCCGCCTTCATCAAAGACGTGGAAGCGCTCGGTTTCAAAGATGTGGGCGTAGACAAACTTGTGGCGATGCGCATTCACAAAGTGGACAGAGAGTTCATCGCCAAAGCGCAGGAGCTCGGCTTCAATAACCTCACGATAGGCCAACTCATCACAATGCGCATCCACAAAATTGACGAGGACTTTGTCAAAGGGATCCAGGCGCTGGGCTTTCGTGACCTGCCGTTCGACAAGCTCGTCGCCATGCGGATTCACAGGATTGACGATAATTTCATCAAAGAGATGAACGACCTCGGCTTCAACAATCTGTCCGTGGACAAGCTGGTGAGCTTGCGCATTCACCGTGTGAACGCGCAGTTCGTCAAAGAAATGCGCGAGGCCGGTTATAACAACCTGACCGCTGACGAATTGATTCAACTGCGCATTCACGGCGTGAATGGCGCTTATATCAAAAAGATGAAGGGCGCGCAGTAAGGCGCCGCGCCGGTTGACCTTGTCCCTTCCGCAATTAGGCTTGGCCTTAGTTTCAGCAGTCAAGCCTAATTCCAGAAAGGACACCGTGTTCCAGTTTTGCCTTTTTCACGCCCGTTTCCAGCAGGCGCACAATACTCCCGTACAGGAGTGCAACGACCGAGAGCTTTCGGAGAGCGGTCTTGATTTTTATCATAAGCCTGTCAAGACCGCTTTCCGAAAGCTCACGATCGCGCCTACTCGTGGCGTAATGCGATCATCGGATCGACCTTGGTCGCCCGCCACGCCGGCAGGTAACAGGCCGCGATCGCGACGACGACCAGTGTGAATGTGATGCCGGCCATGGCCGCCGGATCGCGCGTGGGCAGGGTTGGGATCGCCGACGCCAGGAAGCGCGCCACGGAGTAGGCGCCGCCGAAACCGAGCAGTGAGCCCAGCAGGATCAGGCGCGCCCCTTTGCCCAGGATCAGCCCGATCACGTCGCGCGTTTGGGCGCCAAGCGCCATACGAATCCCGATTTCCCCGGTGCGTTGAACGACGGAGTACGAGATCACGCCATAAATCCCGATGGCCGCCAATCCGAGCCCCAGGGCGGCGAAGGCGCCGAGCAGCGAGCCGAGGAGCGAGACGCTTCCTAGGCTCTGCTCGACCATGCGGCGCGCGGTTCGGATCTGATGCGCCGGAATAGTGGGATCGAGTTCGGCGACGGCGCCGCGCAGTGCGCTCGTCAACGCTTCTGGCGATGCGGAAGCGCGCAACGCGATGTTTACGCTGTCCCAGGTGTTCTGCGCCAGCGGCTGAAAAGATTGAAGGCGCGTGTATGGTTCGCCCAGACTCGCTGGGAAGCCCACGTCGTTCACGACGCCGACTACTTCCCGCCAGTTCCGTTGGTTAGGATTCGGGCTGCCGATGCGCTTGCCAATCGGGTTTTCGTTTGGCCAGAAGCGCCGCGCCGTCGTTTCGTTGATGATGACTACTGCGGGACTGCCGGCGGCGTCGGCGTCTGTGAAAGCGCGGCCTGAGATCAATCGGATTCCGAGCGTTTCAAAGTAGCCTGTGCTTACCGGCTCCTGGAAGATTTCCGGGTATTGACCTTTCGCCGGTTCAGTCTGTCCTTCAACCATGAAGCCTCCGCTGCCGAAAAAACCCCAAACCGGTTGCGAGGCCCCGAGCGCGACTCGTTCGACACCGGGCAGCGCGGCCAGACGTTCCTCAAGCCGCTTGTAGAAGTCTCTTCGCTGGTCATCGGTCGCGTACTTCGTTCTGGGGAGACTGACTTGCGCCGTCACCAGTCCATCCACGCGCCAGCCGGGATCGAGATTAACGAAGCGTTGCAACCCACGCAGGAAAAGACCTGCCCCGGTGAGCAGGATCAACGCGAAGGCGACTTCACCGACGATCAGCGCGCTCCGCAATCGTTGATGCGAGCGGCCCGGGTTCGATCCGCGCACGTTTTCCCTCAACGCCTGATTGACGTCCGCGCGCGATGCGAGCCAGGCCGGAATCGTGCCGAAGATCAGGCCCGTCAGAACGGAACAGAACAACGCGAATCCGAAGACCTTGAAATCGAGCGATACTTTCGCGCCGGGCAGATCGGTGAAGAGACGGCGGCTGATGAACCCAACGCCCCAGAACGCGAGCAGCAGGCTCAGCGCGCCGCCGATGAGAGAGATGATGACGCTCTCGACCAGCGATTGGCGTAGCAGCCGGATGCGCCCGGCGCCGAGCGCGGCCCGAACCGCGAACTCGCGCGCGCGCGCCGCCGTCCGTGCGAGCTGCAGATTGGCGAGGTTGGCGCAGCCGATCAGCAGCACGAATCCCGCCAGCCCGAAGGTGAACCACATAATCTTCCGCCCGATGTCGTTCGACATTGACAGATACAACGGTTCCAGGCGCAGGCTCTCATTCTGATTCCGCGAAGTCTCTTTGGTGATGGCCGCGGCCAGCGCCTTCATAGCCTGATCGGCCTGCTCTATCGACACGCCGGGCTTCAGGCGCGCGACGGACCGCAGCCAGTTTCTGTCTCGGCTCCGTTGCATATCCGCGTTAAACGCCAGCGGTCGCCACAGATCGACCGAGCCCCACAGCATAGGGTGATCGAACCTCGGAGGCATCACGCCGACGATCTTCACCTCCTGCCCGTCCAATCGAAGCGTGCGCCCCAGAACGTTCGGATCGCCTCCGTATCGCTTCATCCAAAAACGATCGCTGATGACGGCGACCGGGCCCGCGCCGAAACGTTCAGTGGTCACATGATCTTCGGGAACAAAAACGCGCCCCAGCGCCGGTTGAACCCCCAGCGCCCCGAAAAAATCGACCGTGGCGAGGATAGATTGCAAGCGCACGGCAGGCTGCCCCGGCTCGGCGAGATTTAGACTGTTAAAAGTATACGCTGCCATCTTATCAAAGACATTGTTCTTCTCGCGCTCGTCGAAGAAGTTCCCTGGCGAATGCGGCCAGTCCTGCGAGTGTATTGTAGTCCGATATACACGAACCAGCCGGTCCGAATTTGGATAGGGAAGCGCCCGAAACAGATAGGTGTTGAGCACGCTGAACATCGCCGTGTTAGCCCCGATGCCGAGCGCCAGCGTGAGCGCGGCCACTACGGTGAAGCCTTTGTCCTTGAGCAGCATTCGCAAGCCGATCCGCAGGTCTTGAAGCATTTCGTACTCCGATCGTTGTGGTTTTAACGGCGCCGGCGGGCCGAATGAAAACAATCAGGCCGCGGGCGTGGTTTCGAGAAGCGTTGCTGGTTAATGATCAAATGTCGGTTTGGTTTCACTATGTGGTCTCAAAAAATCTTCCACATTGGCAATCCGAAACGCAGGTCTTGAAACATTTCGTCCTCCAATTAAATGAACGGACTTCTCCTTCTTGGAAATGGCGCCTGGCTTCGACGCTACTGCATGACTTTGTCGCACGATTCAACTTCTGATTTTTGGAGTCATCCACGTAGACACGGAATACGCAATTTGGTTGGCGGGAAGGCGCAAAAAAACAACCGCCAAGACGCCAAGGTCGCCAAGGAGTAGAATCGAAGAGCGCGCTACCGCTTAGACGATCTTCCTTCTTGGTGACCTTGGCGTCTTGGCGGTTTTTCTGGCGAGGCGGCTGCCTAAGCCGGAGCGTCGCCGCTCCGGATCGGCTTCAAAACCGTGCGTGACAGTAGGGTAGGATGCCAGCGAGTTACTCTGTCGAGCGCCTTTCCAACAGCCCCCCTCCAAACCGCTCGTGAGTCTTTCGATCTCAAGTCGGCTCTCCGTAAGCTTTCGGCAACAGCGCATGATTGTTCCAGGAAATCATGCGCTGTTGCCGAAAGCTTACCAACGACCTGCAATTCTCTCAACTCCGCGCCGAGGTGATCACCGTAAGGATTCCACGTCTTTTTTATCTTACTCTTTCCCTTCCTCGGGACGCGCGGGATCTTCGATCGATTCTAGTTTTAGCTGCAATAAATGGGCTTTGGAGAAAATGACGCATCGAATTCAGACATCTCGCCGCCTACCGACACGGAAACAGAGACTAATCGACGATCTCTCCATAGATCGTAAAATGAGAGCGCCTGGGACTTGGTTTCGGCCATGACCTTATCCTTTCTTGTTGACATCCGACAAAGCGTCAACTAACCTCTGCCTTGTCGAATGTCGAGGGGGCGTATGAAAAAGACACAAACCGATTTCACAGGATGTATTGCGAGTAGGCCAGGGATCGTTGTATCCGGCGCGGCGCCGGTTGGAGGCGCAAAGCTGGATCGCTCCGGAGTGGGGCGCGTCGGAGAACAACCGGAAGGCGAAATATTACAAGCTGACCGCCGCCGGCCGGAAACAGTTAGAGGCCGAGACCGAGACGTGGTGGCTTTTTACCGGGGCGGTGGAACTGATTTTGAAAACGTCCTGAAGTGGAGGATATGGCCATGCTCAACAAGTTGAGACTGCGATTACGGGCGCTTTTCTTTAAGCCTAAAATGGAAGACGAACTGCAAGCGGAGCTGCAGTTTCACCTGGAGAGGGAGATCGAGGAGAACATTATTCGCGGGATGACTCCGGAAGAGGCGCGGTTTGCAGCGCTCCGCAGTTTTGGCGGCGTTGAACGGGTAAAGGAAGAAAGCCGGGATGTGCGTGGCGTCCGCCTTTTGGAAGAGGTCTGGCAAGACCTGCGCTACGGCGCGCGAACGCTGTTGAAGCGGCCGGGGTTCACCTTGGCGGCTGTACTGACGCTGGCGCTGGGCATTGGAGCAAACACCGCCATGTTCACGATCGTGCATGGAGCGCTGCTGCGGCCCCTCGACTATCCAAAACCCGATCAGCTGATGTATCTGACTACAGAAGCTCCGGCCATTGGGAGCGCCCGAAATGCGCTCTCTGTGCCAGAGTACACCGAGTTCCGCCAGATGAACCAGTCGTTCGCGGCGGTTGGCGCTTATTCGACCGGCGGCGCGGCGTACACAACCGGCGAGGTCAACGTCACGGCAGGGGATCGACCTCTGCGGGCGCGCTCGATCTCCGTCGATGCGCATTTGCTCAAGGCGCTCAGTATTCAGCCGGAGCAGGGACGCTTTTTCAGCGACGAAGAAACCGCCCGCTGGACCGGGACCCTACCGCCACCGATCGCGATTCTCTCGCACGAATTGTGGCGAACAGCGTTTGGAGGACGACCACTCGTTGGACAGAAGGTGGAAATCGAGGGCCGGCCCCACGAAATCGTGGGCATTATGCCGCCCGGGGCCGACGTCATGGATAACCACACTCAGGTTTGGTTGCCCCTCTGGTTCCACCAGAATATGGCCCGGCAACGCGGGGCTCACGTCCTCTACGTCATTGCGCGACTGAAAGACGGCGTCACCGCTGGGATGGCACAGACGGAGCTGAGCGCATTCCTCGAAAACTGGGGCGAGCGTGTCAGCGCCACAAACCATGTCCCCACGAACCGTCCCCTGCGCTCGGTAGACCACACGCTCCAATTGCGGGCTTTACAGGACGCGATCGTTGGGAATGCCAGCCGCCCGATCTGGGTTCTGCAGGCCGCCGTGGGATTCGTGCTGCTCATCGTCTGCGCAAATCTTGCGAACCTGGTGATGGCTCGAGCCAGTTCACGCAGACGTGAATTTGTAATCCGCGCTGCTCTTGGCGCCAGCCACGGCCGGCTGCTCCGGCAGGCGGTAACCGAAGGCGCCCTGATGTCTGGAGCCGGCGCCATTCTGGGTCTGTGGCTAGCCAGCGCTGGCGTGCGGGCGCTGATCCGCGCTTACCCGACCAGCGTCCCGCGGACGAGTGAGCTCACAATCGATTTGCCCGTTTTGCTGGTTGCGCTCGGCCTCTCGACTGGGACGGCCCTGCTTGTCGGGTTCGTGTCCCTCGGGCGGCGGCGAACGAGTAGCATGATGACTGCGCTGAAGGAGGGCGCCAGGGGCGCCAGCGGCGCCTGGCGTCACTACGCCCGTCGTGGACTCCTGATAGCCCAAGTCGCTTTCGCGGTGATGCTGGTTATCGGAGCGGTTTTGCTAGTTCAGACAGTCTACAACATCACGAGGATCGATGCAGGGTTTGACCGGTCGCGGCTGGTGACGTTCTCCATGACATTGCCAATGGCGAATTCAGAACCCGACACACGCGCGCAGGCATATCAACGCGTCCTCGACAGGCTTCACTCCGTACCGGGCGTACTGGGAACGGCTGCCATGTCGGGTCTGCCGCCGAATCGAACTCCCGATGCGATCGCTACTCCTATCGAGAACTACAGCTCCTACGATGGAAAGCCCTTTGAAAACATCGACTACTACCAATTCGTCATGGGCGACTATTTCGGGACGATGGGCATCCCGATCATCGCCGGCCGCGGCTTCGAGCGAACCGACAACGCGTCCCAAGGCAAGGCGGTCATCGTCAATGAGACTTTGGCGAAAAGCATCTGGAGGGGGCAGAACCCGATTGGCCAGCGCCTGCGGCCTCCGGGTGGGTCGTTTGGCGCCAGCGATGATGTCTGGCATACGGTGATCGGAGTGGCCAAGGACGTCAGGCAGTGCGGGGTGGAGCGCCCGGCAGGAACTGAACTTTACGTATCCCTTGACCAGCACGGTGTCTCTCCGCCAAGTATGAATGTGGTGATGCGGACGACTCTGGCGTCGGAGGCGCTGTCAGGGACGATCGAGCGGGTGGTTCGGGAACTGGACGCCGCGGTTCCCGTCGTGCGGCTTCGCGACATGGATTCGGTGTTCGCTGAATCGATTCGCCGACCGAGACTCTTGGCGCAGCTATTGGGCGCATTTGCCGGACTGGCGCTGCTACTGGCAGCCATCGGCACTTACGGTGTGCTCTCCTACATGGTGACGGAGCGCCGGCGCGAGATCGGCATACGGGTCGCCCTTGGCGCCACTCGCTCCCACGTGCTCACACAGATCATGAAGCAAGGGCTTCAGGTCACGGCGATCGGCGCCGCCATTGGCCTTGCAGGGGCGCTTGCCGTAAATCGGCTGATTGCGTCCCTGCTGTTTGGTGTGCAACCGACAGATATTGTGACGATCGCCTTTGTGATCGCGGCGATAACTGCCGTGGCGGTGGTCGCCAGTTGGCTGCCGGCGTGGCGCGCATCGCGGCTAGACCCGAACGTCGTGCTCAGAGATGAGTAACAGCGAGCAGGTTTGACATCCAGTAATGCGTCAAACCTGCTCACCGAAAGCTTACGAACAAACCACTCCGGACATGGATAACATCCAGGCTATTCAATACCGAAAGTATAGATCTTGCTGCCCGAGCCCGGAGGCAAGAATCCGTACTCGCCCTTCTTCAGGTCGGTCGGTTTGACCTTGAACGTAGCAGGCGCGATCTTCTCGAACTGGAACGGCGCCGCATTTTTCTCCGTGCCGCCCGTGAAATTCACAACGCCGCCGTTAATCGCCCTGAACTCGCGCCGGTCCTTCTTTTCATCCAGCCGCAGCAACTGGTATTCAGTTATCGATGTTCCTTCCGGGCAGCGAACGATGAACTCAACCGGCAGGCTGATTTTTAGCGAGCTGTGTGGATTTTTCACCGTGCCATTGATGTGTCCGCCGCTCAGCCCGCTTGTCGCCATGGACTTAAGAAAGCTGCCCGCGCCCGATCGCAAATTGACAATTTCAGGCTGTATTTCAGTCAGCTTCTCACCTTCGATGAGGTAAACACCGATTTCCTCGGGCAATCCCTTGGCGGCGGCCGCCGTGGGGGCTTCTGGTTTGCGGCTGCTGGCTGAAAGCATCGCGTTGATGATCTTCTCATTTAGCCCGGCGTTCTTGAGTGTTCTCAGCCCGGGCAATGAAGTGTCAAAATCGCTTTTGTTAGCTTCAATGGCTTTGATGATGACCTCTTCAGTGAAGCCTTCTTTCACCATCTGCAAGATATCATCGTTGTTGAGTGGCTTCGGGGATTGAGCTACTGTTGTGGCAACCAGGAGCAGAAAGAGGGGAAACAGGAAAATGGCTCTTCCCATTTGAACCTTGGGCGCCATCACCTTCGGACATACTTTTTGAAGCTTGAGCATGGAAATTCTCCTTTGAAGCATATGACTGGGGAGCTATTGTATTTTGGATGAGTAAGGCCACAAGCGCAGGTAATAGCGCAAACCCCCTCTCCGATAACTGATGCTAAAATCGGAAAAGTATTTCATAAGCGGCGGGGAAAAAAGTTTGAGGATGAATGCCGCCGCATAGCGCGGAGATTGATCCCGCAGAAGCGGCAGATCATGAATGCGGAATTCGGTATCATCACAAGGATCGCCCGGACGATTGGGACATGATACTCTTGCTGAGGCGCCCCAATTATGCGGCGCTCGATCAGAAAGCAAAAGTAGCCGCGGGCTACGCCAAGCATTTCGGCTCGCCGGAGGCGGCGGCGGCAAAGAAACGAACTGAATTCCGCAAGGCGCTCGACACTCGTTTGTGAGGTCCCGTTGAAGTAGTCCTGTCTTCTTAATTGACAAATGATGGCTACCATCATGCGACAAAACTGCTCTGATCTTGCGCGCCACTGGGCGCATGACATTTACGAGGTGTTCCAGGCGCAAGGCGTTTCCATGGTGTCTTACGTGCCCGATGCCGGCCACGTTGACCTCATCAAGTTGTGTGAAGCGGATGAGAGGATGCGAGCGGTGTCGTTAACGACAGAAGAAGAAGGCGTCGCCTTGGCGGCTGGAGCGTATCTGGGCGGCAAGCGCGCGGCGCTGCTGATGCAGTCGAGCGGCGTGGGTAATTGCATCAATATGCTCTCACTGATCAAGACGTGCCAGTTGCCGTTGCTCACACTCGTCACGATGCGAGGCGAATTCGGTGAGTTCAACCCCTGGCAGATTCCGATGGGACAAGCGACGCCGGCTTTACTCTCCGCCATCGGCCTCATCGTTTATCGAGTTGACGCTCCGCATGAAGTCCGTGATGCGCTGGAAGCAGCCGTCAGCTTGGCGTTCGGCAGTTATTGTGGTGTAGCGGTGCTGCTTTCGCAGCGACTCATCGGCGCAAAGCGATTTGTGGAGGGAACATGATCCCGGCGCCATATTTGAATCGTCGTGAAGTAGTGACGGCTTTACTCGCTGACCGAGGCGACCTATTGGTCGTCGCGGGATTGGGCGCGACCGCATGGGATGTGGCTTCCGTCGAAGATCACCCGCTTGATTTCCCGCTGTGGGGCGCGATGGGTGGGGCGGCAATGGTCGGACTCGGATTAGCCTTTGCGCAACCTGCGCGCAAGGTGTTGGTCATTACCGGCGACGGCGAAATGCTGATGGGGATGGGCAGCCTGGCCACAATTGCCGCGCAGCGCCCTCGCAATCTTCGCGTCGTAGTGATGGACAACGAATGTTACGCCGAAACGGGGCGACAACGCACGCCTACCGCCTGCGGCGCAGACATTGCCGCGATCGCATTGGCCTGCGGGTTCCCGCACGCCCGCACGGCGTGGGAGACCGACGAAATCGAGCCGTTGCGCGTTGATATTCATCGACTCGATGACCTGTTTCTGGCCGTGATCAAAGTAGCGCTTACCGACGACCCGAAGACTCTGCCGCCGCGCGACGGCGCGTATTTGAAGAATCGGATGCGCGCCGCCCTGCTCGGGCCACGAGCAGTTTTCGAGTAGGAGACCGAAAAAAAGCGGGGGGAGATAGTCGGAATCGCGCTGAATCAGAAAGATGGAAGGCAGATTGCGCCAAGCCGCTCGCCGGCGGTCTGATCCAGGACGTTTAAATCAGCCGTATTTAGATCAGCTTCCAACCCTTGCGATACTTGCGGCGGATCAGCGGCTCGATCTCGGGCGCGTTCTTCGCGCGGATGTTCTTGAAGTCCCATTCGAGCTTCTTACCAACCCTGAACGCGACGTTACCGAGGTGGTTCGCTTCGGTCAACCAGCCTGCGTATTCGAAGTTGCAAGTAGTGGGCGCGCCGGTCTTACAGGCGTGAATCCACTCGGCGTAATGGCCGAGCGACTTCGGGATGAACGGTTCGGGCCGTTTGAAGTCCGCGAACTTGTCTTCCGGCAGCAGAGTGTGTTTGCCGTAATCGGAAAGCAGCATGCCCTTGTCGCCGACGAACAGAACTCCGCTTTTCCACTCCGGGACGCCGGATTCTTTCAAGATTTGAGGCTTATACGTCCCCTGGTACCAGGTGAGCCGCACTGGAGGCATCGTTCCACGTTGACCGTATTGGTACGTGGCCCTCATCGACGCGGGCGCGATCTCGGGGTGCGGCGAGGGGCCGGAGGCTTCGACCGTCAGCGGGCGATCGAGCTTGAGCGCCCAGAATGGGAGGTCCACCCAATGGCTTCCGAGGTCCGACATCGTGCCGTTGCCGAAGTCCCACCAGCGGTACCATTTCGGCCCGGGCAGATAGACTTCATTGAAAGAGCGCTCCGGCGCGGGGCCCAGCCACAGGTCCCAATTCAAACCGACGGGTATGGGCGAGCTGTTCGCCGGGCGTTTCTGGGCGAAGACTATGTCGCCGGCCGCCTTCGCCTCTTCTTCGCTGGCGTGCAGGCCCCAGGCGCGGCCGACCCACACGTGCGCTTCGGTGACGGCCCCGATCGCCCCGCTCTGGATCAGTTCGACGACGCGTCGGTAATTGTCGCCGGCATGGATCTGCGTCCCCATCTGCGTCGCGAGCTTAGTTTTGGCCGCGGCTTCGCGGATGACGCGCGCCTCCCAGATGTTATGCGTGAGCGGCTTCTCGCAGTAGACGTGCTTGCCCAGTTGCAACGCCGGCATGGTGGCGAAGGCATGCGTGTGCTCGGTCGCGCTGATGACCACCGCGTCGAACTCCTTGGCGTGGTCGTAGACCTTGCGGAAATCCACGATCTTGCGGGCGTTCGGGTACGTTTGCGCGGCGAGGTTCAAATTCGCTTCGCTGACGTCACAGAGAATCGCCACGTTCTCGGACTGGACGCCGCGCAGATTGTCCGCGCCGCGCCCGCCGGCGCCGATGATCGCGAGATTCAGCTTGTCGTTCAGGTCCCGACCGCGGACGATCGCCGGCGCGGCGAGCGCGCCGCCGCCAGCCGCCGCCGCCCAGTTCAAAAATCGCCGGCGAGACAGTCGCTCGCTTGTGACATTTGTATTACTGATTTTTCTTGGCATTGTGGGACCTCCATCCAATCAGACGTCATTGGTCGATCGGAGTTGTTTTCGAAATCGCCCCCGCGGGGCAAACGCCGTCGCGGAAAAAGCGGTGAAAAACGAAAATTTTGGTGATTCCGTATTCTCTCTTTACTTTGTTAATATGCCAAGCTCTGTTTTTTAAACCCGCCATAAATTCCGCCCGGCGCCCATCAGAATCATCGAAGAAGAAATCTGCCGAAGGCTTACAGAAAGCAAAGCAGGAGTTCGAAAGGTTAATCGTGCAACGGAGCGTGAAAAAGAAAAAAATGCTCCGCTCGCTCTCGCCTCCGAGCAGCGCGCCGCGTAGAATCGGCGCCGTCGCCAATGAAGAAAGATCCAGATCACAATTCAACTGACTCCGCAGAGATTGAGGCGCTTATTACATGGCTCGAGCGGGGACAACTTCGCGACGGGGACGCGCAGTTACACTCCTGCTATCTCTCAAATCAGAAAGGTTCACCCTATGACAAGATTTACTCGTTGCTTATACTTGCATCTCGGCTGCTGCTTGCTGTTGTGCCTTGCCGGCGGCGCGGCGGTCGGTTCCGACGACAAAATTACCCTGAGCAAACAGCAGCCTCTCGTAATCAAGATTCCACGCAAATTGCTCAAATATGAGAACTCCAGCATTAGGAGCGGATTGCCGATTTACACCGCAAACGTGTCAATAGTCGGAGAGACGATCATGGTCGAAGGGGAATCCGATTGGCAGTTGCGCGGGTGGCCGCCTCTGCTCACTCTTTTTTACGAGAAGTCCAGCAAGGAAAAAGAGTACACAGAGATCGAGTTTCGGAGCAGTTTGGCCTACGCCAAACTCCGCTTCGCGGCTGATACGCCCAATGTGGATGAGGCCTTGCGACAACTCGTTTTCCTCGGCTCTGCTGAGTCGTTCGAATCCAGCGCGGAATTCAAAGCATTAACAGAAAAGTTGTTGCCCATAAAGTTTTCAGGCGTGCTCGCGGAAATCCCCCGAGATAAGCAGTTTCAATTGTTGAAGGATTTGGGCTACAACGATGAAGAGATCGGCGTCGCAGAATTCAAAGGGAAACAATATATCGCTTTTTCACCCACATCTCCGACCGCCGAATTCAATTCTCCTCAGGTCAACCGGGCTGCTAGGGTCGCTACTGTTTTAAAGGCCCTCGTCTTGCCCGCTTTTGACAAGATCGCGCCGGTGATCACGGACGCCAACGGGATTTATGGTATTAAAATCAGGGTGAGGATTTTCTACCGAGATTTTCTCTCCAAGCGAAATCAGAGGCCACGTGTAGAAGTCTTAGAGATCTTTGCTCCTTATGACTTGGTGGAAAAATTTTTCAACCACGATATTACGAACCAGAAATTGGTGGATGGTTCAATTGTTCTGGTCAACGGCGACAGAATTGAGGTTGATCTGTCGAAAGCCGCTCAAATCCAGTCTGAGTAAAAGGCTATGTTGCGAATATTCGCCGGCCACACAGGATACTGTGGCAAATTTCGGTTCATTCCCACTATAGAATGTGGTCAAAATATTATTTGCAACATGGCCACAATTTATCACCTCAGCAACACGATTCCAGCGAACGCAGAAGCTTAATGAGCCGCTCCCTTTCCTAAATTTACCCGGCGATCTGGTAATTCAAGATGGCGATGCCGTTTGAAAGAATTCTGGAGGCGACTAGATTCATTCGGGTTGGTAGGCAGTCGCGGAAGTGCGGGACTTGTGGCCCCTTGTTTCCCATTATGAGCGGGTGGACCCACAGTCTGAGTTCATCTAATAGGCCGTGCTCGAGCAGCATGAATGATACCTGCCCTATCCCATATTGCACAATGTTCTTGCCCGGCTGCCGCTTGAGGCGTGTGATTTCCGCGACCGGATCGCGCGCAATGACGTCCGTGTTGTTCCAGGTCGGATTGCGCAGGGTTGATGAAACGACGAATTTTTCCATCGCGTTGATGCGATCCGAGTAAACGTCTCCAGAACGGGTCGGCCAGGCCGAAGCGAAACTCTCATACGTGCGGCGGCCCATGAGAACCGCGTCACAGTGGTTGAGGAGCTCGACCTGGATATCGAAACTCTCTTGAGCGCCCTCCTCGCCCATCGAGGGCCAGAGATGTGGGTCTTCGACGGCGCCATCAAGAGTGATGAAGGTTGAGTTAATGATCTTTCGCATATGCCCGCCTATAACGTGGTCGATGCCACGCGCTCTTGAACTTCGAGATTTCATCGTTCCAGAAATTCAATGGCCGCTTCTCCGGAGCCTAGACGCCTCCGTTCAACGACACGAACATCGTAACAACGATTTTCTTCATAGTTTCCCATACTAGTTGAGGCGAAAGATTTTGTCTTGAACAAAAACGACAGTTATCTGTCGCGCTCGCGCACGATCCGGGCTGGTGTGTGACCGATGAATCGTCGCAAGGCTCTGGTTAGATGTGGTTGGTCGGCATAGCCGGCGCGCTCCACGACGTCGAGAATCGTTTCGCCCGCCTCCAGTAGCGCGACCGCTTGATGAGCGCGCTCGATTTGCTTGATAACCGCGTGCGTCAGGCCCGTTGTGTGGCGGATCCTGCGCTGGACGGACCGCAACGACAGATCTGTCCGCTGTCCCTGCAGCGCGGCTTCGACTACCGGATCGCGAACGACGAGGCCTTTGCGCATGAGCCTCCTCAGGAAGACATCGACGTTGTCGAAGGTGGGATACTCCCAGACGGAGCCATTCAGCCAGAAGGAACGCCTGCCGGCTCCGGGCAGTGTCAGCGCATTGTTGACGAGTTGATCGACAGGCAGCTCCGGCAAGCGCGTGCCGAGCCGAAACTGGACGCCGAAGAACTCAGCATCTTCGGGGATTAGGGTAATCGTCGCTCTGGTTTCAGGGCCGCGCACGGTGAAGTAGGCCCGACCCTCGCGCCTTGTGACAACCATTTCCCAATGCGTGGCCGCAACAGACGTGAAGGACTCGAACGGCTCACTTCGAGTGCGCCAGATATTGTCAGCGATCGGCGAGCTGAGATAGGTCTCCTCGAGTCTGAAGATCTGCGCCGCCCGGTAAGAATTGCTACCGTCGTTAGTCATCATCCGTCACGCTGTTGTGTTATTAGGTTGCGGGGTGTTTTTGCTTTTAGAACCTTAGCGAGCCACGGAATCCCCTGTTTTTCTCAAAACGCGCTTTCAATGCTCTGAGTAGTTCTTCACGTTGTTCTGGTGAGAAGTTTTCTTTCATATGCTCAGTATAGCGCCAAGGACGATTACTTCTGGCGCCTCACGAGGCGCAACGGACTCACAGATTCTTATTGACAGTTGAATTAAATCAGCGATAACCTTCGTCTCCTCTGAGCAACATTCATCAAAATCTTTCACTGAAGCAGAGGCGCCGTTGGTTATCACAGTCGCCCTAAAGGTGTGACCACTCGGGAGTCTGGTCGAGAGTCAAGGCGTTTTCGCTTTTCAAAGGAGGTTCCCATGAAACGATTTGCGCTCGTTCTAGTGGCCATAATGGCCATTATCCCACGCCCTGTGTCTTCCCAGCAGCCGTTTGGCGCGCCGCGGCAGCTACAGCTCGTTGAAGCCACAGTCCTGGAGCTACAATTGGCGTTGCGTTCTCACCTTATCACCTCAGAACAGCTGGTGCAGATGTACCATAATCGCATCGCCGCTTACG
>Ga0081455_10001923_pt1 | contig 23726 bp, 21 predicted proteins | sample TabmetS3T2R1_FD_70207 | JGI IMG/M metagenome (GOLD analysis project Ga0081455, IMG submission 70207) | Tabebuia heterophylla rhizosphere microbial communities from the University of Puerto Rico - S3T2R1 | ecosystem: Host-associated > Plants > Roots > Rhizosphere ...
AGAGATCGAGGGAACGAAAACGTTTGGATCGTAAGTAGGCCAGGACGCCAGCGCGAGAACGTCGCCGCTGTTTGGATCGATGATTACCATGGCGCCGCGCTTTGCTTTTGCTGCCAACGCTTTTTCCGCCAGCTCTTGCAGGTGCAAATCAAGAGTGGTCACCACGTTGTATCCAGGCTCAGGCGGCGTAACGAGTTTCTCCGATGTTTTCTTGCCGTCCTTGTCGAAGGTCAGTTTGTATTCGCCGTTTTTTCCCGTCAGCATCTCGTTGAACGTCTGTTCGAGTCCTTCGCGGCCTTCCGTTTGCGGCCAGATCGTTTCGTGGTTATCGACGATGCCGTCCGGATTTCGGCCTGTTTTTCCGGTGTAACCGACAATCTGACCGGCAATCTTTCCGTTCGGATAAATCCGGACGTAAACAGGGCGCACCATCATTCCTGGCGGGAGTTTGTCCTTGATTCCGTCGTACTCCTGCGGCGTAAGATTGGGTGCGATCTCAAACGGCATGATGCCACGGTTGCGGTAATGACGAAGGATCGCTTCATCGGAAATCCGGAACCTGCGTCCTATTAACTGGCCAGCCTGATCTATTTTTTCTCGCGTGTAGCTGATCGCCTGCGCATCGGAAAAGTTCAGCGGGGTCGGGAAAGTTATTCCCAGATTGTAACTGAGACGGTTTTGTGCCAGCGGCACGCCATTGCGGTCCGTGATCTGTCCGCGTGGTGCCGGGATGTCGAGCATAAACGTCCGCGCCAGCTTTTGCGTCTCGAAGGTGGGGACAATTGTCTCCTCTTCCGGCGCGGTGCTCGGACTCGGCGCGGGTGTTGGCATGAGAGTCTGCGCATTCGCGATCGGCGATAACGCAAAAAGAACCAGCACAATCCCCAGGTTACTTGCTCTCCAAATCGGCCTCATTCGAATGAAAGTGTGCGATAAATCTGCCTAATCTGCTGGCAAATCAATGTCTCTGCAAAAACAGGTGAACTTCCTCCGCCAGCTTTGGGCCAATGCCTTCCGTAGATGCGATTTCCTCGACGCTTGCCCGGCGGAGCCGATTCACCGAGCCGAAGCGCTGTAGCAACAAGCTTTTCCGGTTCTGACTTACGCCCGGGCAATCGTCGAGAATGCTTTCTTCGACTCGTTTTTTCATGAGCAACTGGTGATACGCGTTGGCAAACCGATGCGCCTCGTCTCGAATGCGCTGAAGCAATCGCAGGGCAGAAGAATCCATTGGCAGTCGCAACGGTAGTGCACGGCCGGGTCGATAAATCTCCTCGTGTTCTTTGGCCAGACCGATAATCGGAAGGTCGTGCAAGCCCAGGCGCTGCAATTCGCGGCAGGCGGATGAGAGCTGGCCTTTTCCTCCGTCGACAATGATCAGGTCGGGAAGACGGACGGCAACAAAACTCGCGTCATTCCGAGCGGAGTCGAGGAATCCCGCTGCAATCAATTCCGGAGTCGCCTCGGGATCCCTCGACCCCGAAAGCTTTCGGGGCTCGGGATGACTCGAAATTCGCGCCAAGGCATCCCCTGCATTTTCCTGCGAAAATTCCGCCGCGTCGGAATTTTCGGCTCGAGCTTCAAGCAGGATCCGCGAATACCTTCGCCGGACGACCTCTGCCATGCTGGCAAAATCATCCTGCCCTTGCACCGTGCGCACGCGGTAACGCCGGTAATTATTCTTGTCTGGAACGCCATCGCGGAAACAAACCATCGAAGCCACCACGTGTGTGGTGGAGATGTTCGAAATGTCGAAACACTCCATGACTCGAGGCGCTCCTGAAAGATGCAGCGCGTCAGCCAACGCCTGCACGTCTGCCATGGGGTCAATGCCGCTGGGCAAACTGCCGCGCGTGAATCGGCGGATCGGCCGTGTCGTGCTGCGCAGGTCCGCAACCATGTTGCGAAGCTCAGCCGCCTTCTCGAAATCCATTTTTTCCGCCGCCTTGTGCATTTCCTCTTCGAGTGTGGCGATCATCTCCCGCGATTTGCCTTCCAAAAATTCGCAGGCTTGCGCAACGCGCTCGCGATATTGCTCGGCGCTGATTTCGCTTAGACGGACGGGCACCTGATATGTCGAAGACTTCAATTCGCGCTCTGTCGGTGCGCCGCGCCCAAACGTGAGCACGCCAAATTTCTTACGCATGAAATTCAGGGTTTGCCGCAACGCGCCGGCATGCGCGTATGGCCCAAAGTAGCGGCTCCCGTCATCCTTTTTGAATCGGGCGAGGCGAAATCGCGGCCATTCTTCCGACAGATCGACCCTGACCACCAGGAACCGCTTGTCGTCGCGGAACGAGATGTTGTAACGCGGCCGGTATTCCTTGATCAATTTGCCCTCGAGCAAAACCGATTCCGCTTCGCTGCGAACCATGTGCGTTTCAAAATCCCATGTCGCGTCCAGCATGGCGCGCGTTTTCAAATCGGCTTGGGCCAATTTCGAGGGCAGGAAATACGAGCTCACGCGTTTGCGCAGGTCGCGCGCTTTGCCGACGTAGATCACACGATTGAACCGGTCGCGCATCAAGTACACACCCGGCCTGTGTGGCACCTCGTGCACTTTCTTCTGTAGATCAGGCTTCTCTCTTTTTGATACAGTCACTCGGCCGCAAATTTACGTCAGGAGCAGCCATGTGGAAACAGGACCCGATCGATGCAAGGTGGATCGACTTCTCCGAAGGCGATGCGCACCGCCGAAGGCGCAAGAATCAAATGCAGGGGTTCTCGTTGCCCATCTCAACGCGCCCGGAGATCGCGTTCCACCGCATACGCAAAAAAAACGCCCGCGAAATTGTTTCGCGGGCGCTTTGAGTTTTAGCTAAACAACAATCTCGCTACGGCCTCGTCGTAGTGGTCGTGGTCGTTTCTTCGTGTTTAATCACAGCCGGAGCCTGAGGCTGGGCCAATACTACTTTCCGCACTACAACCCGATCGCCCACTGTTGAGTAGTAAACGGTTGCCGGCATGTCCGGTCGAATCGCCGACAAGGTTACGACACGACCCGACGGATCAACCACCGTCGTATCTTTCGTGTAGTAATAACGCACGGGCGCCGCACCCGACGCCGTTCGGAACATAAAGTAATCCGAGTCCGGTGTGTACGTGACGATGTTGCCTGCACTGCTAGTAGTCGTCTGCTGGGTGGTGGTCGTACCCGTTACGGGGTCTGTGGTCGTTGTAGTTGTTGACGTCTGCGCCAACGCTAATTCGAGCGATGCCACACAAACCAAGCCGGCTGCCAATATTTTAGTTAATCTGATTTGTTTCATATTTGTCTCTCTGCTTTGATTCAATGGATGTTCTCCATCGTGCATCATATCGTAAATTCCGTGCCCAGTGGTCGTGTCCGCGGCGATGACCAAACAGCCTTGGTCAGAACAACGTAACAATCTGTCTATGCAGGCTTTACCCGGTTTCCGCGATTTCCTCCCTCAGGATTGCGCCAAGCGTAATTACATTTTTGCGCGCTGGCGTGAGGTCGCCCGGCGCTACGGATTCGTTGAATGGGAAGGCCCGCCCCTCGAAACAACCGAGCTGTACAAAAAGAAAAGCGGCTCGGAAATTGTCGAGCAACTTTTCAATTTCACAGACAAAGGCGAACGCGAGGTGGCGCTGCGTCCTGAACTCACACCCACGCTTGCTCGTGTGGTTGCGGCGCACGAACGCGAATTCAAGAAACCACTCAAGTGGTTTTCGATCGGACAATTTTTCCGATACGAAAAGCAACAGCGCGGCCGCTTGCGCGAACATTTTCAGCTCAATTGCGACATCATTGGCGAGAATGATCTGGCCGCCGACATCGACCTGGTCGCGCTTTGCGTTGATATCCTGCGTGCATTCGGATTCACCGAAAAAGATTTCGTGGTCCGGATCAGTGATCGCGAATTCTGGACTGATTTCTTCCGCGACAAGAACGTGTCGGCTGACCGGTGGGACGCTTTACTGCAAACGATCGATAAATCCGCGCGCGAGCCGCGTGAGAAGACCGCGCAGAAACTCGGCGACCTTGCCGATTCCGTGTTCGCGACGCTGAAGAGCGGCAGCAAAAGCGCAAAGCTGGAGCAACTCGTTGATGGGTTGCGTGCTCGCGATCTCGCTGATTTCGTGGCGATCGATGTGGGAATCGTTCGCGGACTTGCATATTATACCGGAATCGTGTTCGAGGTGTTCGATCGCGCGGGAAATCTTCGCGCCATCGCTGGTGGCGGGCGCTACGATAACCTTATTTCGCAACTCAGCGATGGCAGCCTTTCTCTGCCTGCGCTTGGTTTTGCAATGGGCGACGTCGTTCTCGGCGAATTGATCAACGAAATCCCGCGAGCATGCGAAGCGATGCAAAAAGCAATAGCGAACGATAGCAAGATCGACATCTATATCGTCATCGCGAAGGAACAGCGCCGTGCCGATGCGCTCGGACAAATCCAGCAAATGCGCGATCGCGGCTATCGCATCGATTACCCACTGACGCCAACAAAAGTCGCCCGGCAGTTCCAGGCCGCTGAAGATTTGGGTGCGCGTCTCGCGGTTCTTTACGGAGATGAGTGGCCGCAGGTGAAAATCAAGAATATGGGAACGGGTGAGCAAGAGCTTGTGGCGCATGATCGTCTGCTTGCGCACTTGCAAGCGCAATCCAGCTTGTCATCCTGAGCGGAGCGCAGCGGAGTCGAAGGATCCCGCGGTTTAATTCTTGGTTCACCAACGGAATTCCTCGACTTCGCTCGGAATGAGGGAAAACATGTTTCGCACACACCACTGCAATTCACTTCGCAAAAGCGATATTGGCAGGCAAGTCACGCTTGCCGGATGGGTGAACGTTACTCGCGACCACGGCGGCGTGATTTTCATTGATCTGCGCGATCGCGAAGGACTGACTCAGGTGGTTTTTCGCCCTGAGGAAAATGCCGAGCTTGCAAAGCAGGCGCACATGTTGCGAGGCGAAGATGTCATTCAAGTTTCGGGTACGGTCGCCGCGCGTCTGCCGGGCACGGAAAATCCAAACCTCGCGACTGGCGATATTGAAATCATTCCGCACGAGCTGCGCATCTTAAATCGCGCCGACCCGCTGCCATTCCCAATCGATGCCGAGCCGCAGAATGAAGATTTGCGAATGACGCACCGTTATTTGGATCTGCGCCGGCCACGGCTCGCGCGTAATCTGCGGATTCGCCACCGCGCCGCAAAAGCAACCCGCGATTACCTCGACAGTCAGGGGTTTGTCGAAGTTGAAACGCCGATTTTGTCCAAGAGCACGCCGGAGGGTGCGCGTGACTTTCTCGTGCCCAGTCGAAACATGCCGGGAAAATTTTACGCGCTGCCGCAGGCGCCGCAGCAATACAAACAACTGCTCATGGTCGCGGGCGTGGAAAAATATTTCCAAATTGCGAAATGTTTCCGAGACGAAGATTTGCGCGCCGATCGGCAGCCGGAGTTCACTCAAGTTGATATCGAAGCGTCGTTCGTCACGCCGGACGATATCTTCGCGCTGACCGAGGGAATGCTCGCAGCGATTTTCAAAGCCGCACGCAATCTCGAAATCAAAACGCCATTCGACCGGCTTACTTATCGTGAAGTGCTCGATCGCTACGGGAGTGATAAACCTGATCGCAGGTTTAGAATGGAGTTAGTCGATCTCGGCGAAATTTTTCGGAACAGCAGTTTCAAGGTTTTTCGCGGTGCGCTCGACGCCGGCGGCGTGGTCAAAGCGATCAACGCAAAAGGGTTTGCCGGAATCACTATCGGGCAGGCCGATGAGCTCACGGAAATTGCAAAGCTGCACGGCGCAAAAGGTCTCGCATTTATTAAGGTTGAGAACGGCGAATGGAAGTCGCCGATCGTGAAGTTCTTCGGTGACGCCGAGAAGACTGCGTTGCAATCGAAGCTGAACATCGAAGAAGGAGACTGCGTCTTTTTCGCCGCTGACAGATGGGAAATCGCGTGCCAGGTCCTCGGTCGATTACGCCTGCGCATCGCTGAGATGCAAAAGCTTATGCCTGCTGGCGAAGTATGGGATCTTCTCTGGGTCACAGATTTTCCACTTTTCGAATGGAGCCCTGAAGAAAACAAATGGAACGCGATGCATCATCCGTTCACGCGACCAAAAGCGGAGGACATGCCGCTATTTGCGGCAAAGAAATTTCCGGACGTTCGTGCCGAGGCCTATGACGTTGTTTTGAACGGCGTGGAGATCGGCGGTGGCAGCATGCGGATCCATGAGCCGGAATTGCAGGACAAAATGTTCGAGGCGCTCGGTATTACCCCGGAACAACGAGAATCACAGTTTGGCCATTTGCTGCGCGCCCTGCGGCTCGGCGCGCCTCCGCATGGCGGCATTGCGCCTGGCTTCGATCGCATCGTGATGCTGATTTGCGGCGAACAGAGTATCCGTGATGTGATGGCTTTCCCGAAGAACAACCGCGGTATGGACCTCATGACGCAGTCGCCGTCGGAGGTTGATCCACGCCAGTTGCGTGACTTGGGAATCAGGTTGGCGGGAGACAAGCCGGAGGGATGCGTGCCCCCGCGTCCCAAATAATTCCTCCACAGATTTGAAATCCCGGCGGCCGATTCGCGTCCGTTGCAGGCGCTTATCAAGACAGAATTAAATCAGGAAAGAAGCGTAGGAAAACGAATCCAGAATATGCTTGCCATAACCGCGTGACTTGCTCATTATGAAGTCCCGATGATCAGGGCGAATTGTCGGGCGCGGTTTACCGCAGCCGATTTCGACTTCATCGTGCGCACACTGGCGCGTTCGCAAACCGATCAAGTTTCTCTGGTCGATCTTTTGAGCGATGTCGAGACGCGCGATTCCATTCTGGATCATCCGCGGTTGGTCGACGCGATTCTAAACCATTGCGGGCATCTTCGGATTTCGTCTCAATTTTATTTTTACGTGCTCGCTCGTCACGTTCTCCAACAGGGCGGAGTCGGGGACCGAAAGCTTTGCGATTACGTCGCGTCGTTGCTTGAAACATTTTCGCGCGCGAGCCGGCTCCAGATTTCCGAAGAGACACATCATCTGGCCGAACAATACATTTCCGATATCCTGATCGCGCTGAATCGCGCTACCCCGGAGCAGGCGTTCCTGCTTCGGGCGCACATTGGCAATTACTCGCTGTTCATCAGTGGAATTTTTCACGAAAACACGCAACGGCGCAGTCTGCGTGGCGGACCGGACATCGAATTTTACGAACAGGTCGGCCGGACGAACTATCAACTCGTTTCTTCCCATGTTGTGGCTCGCCGCTGCGAACTGGATGACGTGTTCGAAGGATTGGCAGATCGATTTCGACAGGTCCGGCTCGCGTTGAATCAGCTTTCCGATCAGCTGCTGAATCTGGACGAAGACGCGCGTCCCTCGCTTTCCTTATGAACCAGACACTGTTCAGCCAAATCCAGCGATTATTCGAACGCACGTACGCGCAAGTCGGAATCAATCTGGAAGATTGTTTGATTGATCGTGCGCGCTGCGCGCAGTTATCAATGCTCGCGGGGACATCGACCCGGGAACTGAGCGAACTCGCGCGCACGTTTTTGCGCCGGGCCGGCAACCAACTTTACGTGGGCATTTATTATTCCCGCTGGCTAATAGAACAACTCGAACAACACGATCCGCGTGCCGGGTTGGGGGACCGGAATATCCGATCGCTGATCACGTTTGTTGAAGAATTGAATCATGCGTTGCACGCCGCGCTCCAGTTCAAACGCGGAATACGCGAAATCGCGTCGGAAGATTTTGCGCGCAACCTTGAGCTTCAGGCGCAGGTAGACACTTACCTGGTTCTTCTACTGTTTGTCGCCTTTTTCCGGAAAACGCAACGCGTCTCGGCGACCGACCGCCGCTGGTTGCGGTTTCACCTTTTCGCGCGGCAATGTCCGAATGCATTTCGCGATGCGAATCTGCGCGTTCGTTACCTCGAGACGAGCCAGCTCGCCGCGAGCTATACGCGTCATCTGGATACCCTTAATGCCATTCGTCGTCTCGATGAAATCCAACGCTTTCATTCACTCGATTACAACGCGAAGAGGGAGCGGATTTTGGCACTCATGGACAGCGCCACCAATTAGCGAAGGGTGGACCACGGGTCGCGCAGGTTGGATTCGCGAAATAGGTTATGATGGATCGCGCCGCAAAATCATTGCATCCAGACTCGACGCTTCGTCGGATTACTGGATAAATTATCGGTTGCCGGTGCCTGTGGGAGAAATTCAAGCGGAACTGACTGAGCATGGCGGGAACATCTTCAGCGCAGCAGATGCTGGATCGGGAAATGATCGCCAGGATCGGCCGCCGTGATCAAGGTGCCTTTAGCGCCCTTTACGATCGGCTGAGCGGTCCGCTCTATTCTTTGGCGATGAAAATGCTCGGAGATCCCGTGGAGGCGCAGGACACCTTGCAGGATGTCTTCCTCCAAATATGGTCGCGCGCTGCAACTTATGACCCAGAGCAGAGCAGTGTCTTCAGTTGGACCGTGCTGCTGACTCGAAGCCGAGTCATCGATCGATTGCGGGCGCGCGGCCGGCGTTCACGCGTTGTGGTCGCTTCCACTGAAGACGCACCTGCTGCTGACGCCGGTGCATCCACTGTTGAGAGTGCTGCGGATACCGCTGAGAAGAATGATGAGGCAGCGCGTGTGCGACATGTTTTGAATAATTTGCCTTCCGAACAACGCGAGGCGATCGAATTGGCTTTTTTTGAGGATCTCAGCCATCACGAAATTGCGGCGCGACTTGGCCAACCGCTGGGCACCGTAAAAGCCCGAATCCGTCGAGGACTGCTTAAATTGAGGGAACGACTTAACACCCTATGATTTCGGAAGAACAACAGGATCAGGCAGCACTCTACGCGCTCGGGTTGCTAGGCGCAGATGAGGACGCAGCGTTCGAATCCGAGTTGAGCGCGAACACTGAATTGCGCGATCTCGTCCGCGAGCTGCGCGAGTCGGCTGGCAATCTCGCCCTAACCGCTCCATCCCTGCTCCCGCCCGCATCGTTAAAGCAACGCATCATGGGTGAGATAGCGATGGAAACTAGGCGGGTCGTTCCAATGCCGACGCGACGGGCCTCGTTTGGGTGGGTGCCGTGGGCAATCGCCGCGGCGTTGGCGGTGTTTTGCGGCCTGCTCGCTCTCGATCGCGTACGGCTGGAGCGCCAACTTGCCGATATACGCGCGGCCGATCCGCTGATGCAAACTACGTTTTACACCCTGGCGCCGTCTGCGCCTGCTCCTGCGGACGCGAAAGCGACGGTGGCATGGCAACCCGGACGTCAAAGCGGCGTGATTCGTATCAGCAATCTTCCTGCGCCGCAACCGGGCAAGGATTATCAGTTGTGGGCGGTCGATGCCGAGCACAAGGATCCAATCAGCGCAGGTGTTGTGCGGGTAGATAAGAACGGTGTTGCGCAAATTCGCTTCAAGCCGGTTGAGAAGGCGGAACATGTAAAGGCTTTTGCAATTAGCTTGGAGCGCGAGGGCGGAGTCCCCAAAAAAGAGGGGCCGATTTTGCTCGTCGGTACTACCTGACATGGTTCGTACTCTTTTCGCCTAACGACTGATCTGTCGCTGACGAGCGTCGGGACGAAAGCATCCAAACGAATGACCGCGGCGTATTACCGGTCATTTGAAACTGCGCATCTTAATTTTCATACTGGGCATGCTTTCCTCCGGATTGGTCTTTGCGGAGGAAAGCAGTGCATTCTCCTCGCTGACGTTCACGACGGCAGAGGCTGGTTTCAATCTCGGTCACGGCAACGGTCAGATGACCGAATACGCCATCGACGAACGCACTATTGATAGACTCGGGTTGTTCGATCCCTCCGACAGTGGCCAGTCAACTCGTTACAACGTAGAGCTCGACCTGGAGAATGAGGACAGCGACTGGAGTTTCGAAGTCACTGTCACGGTCGAATTTTGATTCGACCAGCCGATAGGACGGCCAAGCATGAAGCGAACGCTTGTCAGCAATTTCTGCGGCTATCGAAATTTTTCGTCGTGACTGCATCCAGTCGCTGCGTTGCGGCGTAATGCTCGCCGAACGCAAAAAATGGAAACTCGCAAACAACATGTCGGCAGTGCTGCTAGGAGAGGCCGTCGAGAAATTTTGATTTCCGTGTCAAAGCTCCTTTTAGCCACTGCATGTCTGCTCGTCCTTTTTCTCTCACAAAAGAGCAAGAACGAACCGACCAAGGCGCCAGTGGCTGCGGTAAGTTTCGATAATCGGCTGGACCTAGTGCTAACACCGCAGACTGGCAAGAGTCAGACCGACAAAGAAATTTCCCAATTCCAGCAGCGGATTCGTGAGGGCAGAAATGTTGACCTCTGGCTCGACCGATTGGGCTGGGCGTTTGTCGCGAAGGCGCGCGAAAGCTTCGACCCGGGTTTTTACAAACTAGCCGAGCAATGCGCAGTGTGCATGGAGGAGCGCAACCCGCAAAGCCAGGAAGCGATGCTGCTGCGCGCGCACGTCCTGCAGAATCTGCATCGCTTCAAAGAATCCGAAACCATTGCACGGCGTCTCGTCCAGCAGCGGGGCCTCAGCTTTGATTACGGTCTTCTTGGAGATGCCTTGATGGAGCAAGGAAAGCTGGGCGATGCGGTAGAGGCCTATCAGCAGATGATGGATTTGAAGCCTGATCTTCGTGCATACGCCCGCGCGGCCCACATGCGCTGGCTCAAAGGCGATCTCGAGGGAGCGATCGAGGCGATGCAACTGGCTGTGAGTGCTGCCAGTCCGGGCGATGCCGAATCCGCCGCGTGGGTAAACACGCGATTGGCGTCCTACGAGTTTCAAGCTAGTCGTGTTAACGAAGCAGAACAACGGTGTGCGCTCGCGCTCTCGCTACAAAACAATTATCCCCCAGCGCTATTGTTGCAGAGCAGAATCCTGCTTGGTCAAAGCAGGTTCCGTGACCCCGTAAAAGTTCTGCAGAAAGCCGTGAAGCTGAATCCGCTTCCGGAATATCAGTGGACGCTAGTCGAGGCGCTGCGCGCGGCTGGCAGGGAGAACGAAGCGTCTGAGGTCGAAGCTCGATTTTGCCAACGCGGCGCGAGCAGCGATCCGCGGACGCTGGCACTCTATCTCGCGACGCGACACCAGTCTCCTGAGACGGCGCTTCGACTTGCGCGAGCAGAATTTGACTCGCGCAGTGATGTCTTCACTCACGATGCGTTGGCGTGGTCGCTCGCCGCGGCAGGCAAGTTGACTGAAGCGCACAGCGAGATGCAGCGGGCCTTGGCGGAAGGTACCCAGGACGCGCGGCTTTTTTTCCATGCCGGCATCATCGCTTTGCAAACCGGTCACTCAGCCGACTCGGAACACTGGTTACGTAAAGCGAGCGAACTCTCGCATCTGCTTTTGCCATCTGAACGCAATGAACTTCAAAACGCGGCGGCGCGGGGTGCCGAAAAGACGGCGTCCTTTGCGCCAAACACACAAAAAACATTTCCGCTCAGGCGAAATACCGCGCGGAAAACCCAACCCCAAACCAAAACCTAAAAACAGATGAAAAAAATAACATACCTCATGTCGCGCTGTGCTATGGCACTGCTCGAGGCACACTTAATTGGAACGGCGCAAGCTTCCAGTCACATGGACGCGCCGCTGATCACTCGCGATCCCGCGGCTAATACCACGGACGTTTACGCGTTCGTGCAAAATGAGAACGGAGTGAAGAGTCTTGTGACTGCGCTGGGTGTTTACCCACACGAAGAACCCGGCGTCGGCCCCAACAAGTACAACTTCGACGACAACGTGCTGTATCAAATCCACGTTGCCACCGGGAACGACGTCGCTCTGGGCAAAGCCACGTTGAGCTACGAGTTCGCATTCACAACGACGTTCATGAACCAGAACACAATCCTTCAGTCGTACCTTGGCGTCATCAATGACGTCGGGGACGCTAATCAGAATCTGGTGCAGACCTACACTGTTACGAAGGTGGATCATCACCAACACGACCGGCGCACGCTGCTTGGAACGGGTACGGTTCCCCCAAATAATCAGGGAGTTGCTACTCCGTTTTATAATCAGGGCGACGACGGCAACAATCCCGCGAAGGACGGCGTTGCTACGGAAGGCGAGTTGGATCGCTATACAACGCAAGCAATCAAGACCTTGAGCAGCGGTTATTCCTCATTCGCAGGTCAACGCGACGATGGTTTCTACGCCGACATCAATGCCATATTCGATCTCTTGGCGCTTCGGTCGCCAGGCAAGGATTCACAGGGCGGGTTCAATATTCACCTCATGGCGCTGGTGATTCCGGTATGCGAATTGGGCGGTGACCAGCAAATCGTTGGCGTCTACGCAACCACCAGCCGCCGGAAGATACAGATACTGCGCGATGAAACCACGCGGTTGGCGAAAAACGGCACTCCGCAACTGCGTGGCCCTTGGGTTCAGGTCGCCCGGCAAGGCAATCCGCTCTTCAACGAGGGGCTGGTGGCTATTGCTGATAAAGATCGTTACAGCCGAACGAGTCCGGCGTCTGATAACGAGTTGTTCAGCGGTTACGCGATGACTCCCGAACTCGCACATCTGATTAATGTAATACTGTTCGGCGGCACATTGCCGGACGTCGAGACAGACCGGACTGACATCGCGGGGATCTTTATTCCTGATTTGATCAAAGTTGATTTGTCCACAGATCCCTGCCGTCTGGCCGGCAATGGTACCCAACAGGGTCCCAACCCAGATGACCCTGGATTTTCCCGGCTGAGCATTTTCGGCAATGACACTCTGATCAGCCAGATTCAACCAGGCTTTGGCGATGGAGTTATTCCCGGGGGCTGGCCGAATGGTCGTCGTTTTGGCGACGACGTGGTGGACATCGCGGTGACTGCGCTAATCAGCAATCTTCGCGTGAACCCACCGATCATTCGCGGTCCAGCAGGCGACAATTTGGATTTCAATGACGTGGCCTACAACAAGGTCTTCCCGTACGAATCCACGCCGCAGAACGGCCGCAATCACTCCCATCCATAACGCCCTAACGCGTCGCGGTCCGTCATTCTCTTATGGACTCTCGGAATCCCGGCCAGGCAGCATCGTCGCGCCTGGCCGGGTTGCGCTTTGCTCGAGTCGCGATTCTTGCGATTCTGTCCTCGCTGTTGCCGCTTCAATACGCGAAAGCTCACGATCCCGGGCTCAGTAGCCTTACGATCCGGCAGCACATGGACGGCCTTGAGGCGACATTGACGCTGGCGGTAAAGGACGCCGTGCAAATTGCAGAACTCGACGAGAATCATGACGGGATTGTGACGCAAGTCGAGTTTGCAAAGACACGATCGCAACTCGAGACGGCTGTGGCGAAGCAACTTTTCATCGCAGCGGACGGCAAAGTCGCCAAAGGCAAATCCATCCACAGCCAACTCGATAAGAATAACAACGTAGAAGTTCTTCTAAATTTCGACGCTGTCGTCTTTTCGAGTATCGAAATTGAGTCCAACCTCATCGCATCCCTGCCGCTTGGGCACCGTCAATATCTCCAGGTACAAAACTCACGCGGGGACACCATTTTTGAGCGGTTGCTGAGCGCAACCGCAGACCGCGCGATAGTGGAGATGCCTCATGCCAACTCGAGTATTGCCGCGTTCGAACCCGCTCGTTCGTTTGCGAATTTCCTCTCTCTGGGGGTGAAACATATTTTGACCGGCTACGATCACCTGCTTTTTCTTCTTGGGCTGTTGCTCGTGGCGCGTGGCTTTTGCTCCTCGTTAGGTATCATCACGTCATTTACGATCGCGCACTCGATCACGCTGGCAGTGGCAACACTGCAGCTGGTGCAAATTCCAAGTCGAATTGTGGAGCCACTGATTGCTGCTTCCATCGTTTTTGTTGGCCTTGAGAATCTATTGCGCGGCGACATTCCGAAAGCGCGGCGAATGGTGCCATTCGGCTTTGGTTTGATCCATGGCTTTGGCTTTGCTTCGGCTTTGCGTGAGGCTGGCATTGGCTCGGGCACAGGCGGCATCGTGCTGCCGCTGTTCTCTTTCAATCTTGGCGTGGAACTCGGCCAGATCATGGTCGCTGCTGCAGCACTGCCGATCATCTGGAAACTCCGTGAGAACCCGATGTTTATTGCGCGTTGGGCGCCGGCGTGTTCAGCAGCCGTTGTCCTACTCGGCAGTTTGTGGTTCGTGGAGCGCGTCTGGATGACTTGAGCTCAGGAAGAGCCATTGTCCTTGTGCAATCTCTCGGAAAGGCTTCGTGTCGAAGACCTCGCCGATCGAGCTGGGATGAGCGTTCCGACCGTGCGCCAGCACTTCCGGTCGTTGACTCCAGGTGCTTTTTGCCCACGACGCGAGCGCTGGAAAATGCTTTTTAAAAAAATCACTTGACAATTTCGGCTGCAGTAGTGCATATACACACCATGCCTAAAGAACTGGATATGTCGGCGGTGGAAAACTGCGTGTGCTTCAACTTGCGTTGGGTGACGCGGGCGGTAACGCAGTTTTATGACTCGGAAATGCGGCGGCACGGAATCCGCCCCACGCAGGGGACGATTTTGATGGCATTGAATGCCAAGGAAAGTTGGAGCATGGCGGAATTAAGCGATTGCCTTGGGCTGGAGCGCACGTCACTCGTGCGGAATCTTCAGCCATTGCAGCGGGATGGTTTGGTAACGGCAGATGGCGGCGGGCGCGGTAGACGCGTGGAGCTGGCGATTACAGCCAAAGGCAGAAAACAGGTTGAGAAATTTATGCCGGCCTGGGAATCCGCCCAGAGCACCGCGGTTCAGGTCTTGGGGGAAAAGCGCTGGTCGGCGCTCCTCGCCGATTTGGAGAAGGTCGCTTCCGCACTCAAAAATTAAGAAATCAAGCCCCCTCCATCCACGACACGGAGCCCATCACCATGAATGACGTCATCATCATCGGCGGCAGCTTTGCCGGTCTCGCCGCCGCCCTGCAACTCGGCCGTGCCCGCCGCAAGGTCACCGTTCTTGATACCGGCCTGCCGCGCAACCGCTTCGCCGGCCATTCGCATGGCCTGCTCGGCCACGATCACAAGCCACCGCTGGACATCCTGGCCGAGGCGCGGCAGCAGCTAGCGCGCTATCCCACGATCAGACTGGTCAATGCCCGGGCCGACAGGATCTCCGGTGCCATCGACGATTTCTCCGTCCGCACTGCCGATGGCGAAAGCCTTAAGGCGCGCCGCCTGATCCTGAGCTATGGCGTCACCGACCAGATGCCCGATGTTCCGGGTTTTGCCGAAGGCTGGGGCACCTCCATCGTGCCCTGCCCCTATTGCGACGGCTTTGAAGTCGCCGGCCAACATTGGGGCCTCATCTGGTCCGGCCCGCAGTCGCACAACTATGTCAGGCTGTTCCACGATTGGACCGATACGTTGACGGTCTTCGCCGGTGGTCACGACATTCCGCCCGATATTCGGGCCGATCTGGCGCGCCGCAACATACCTGTCGTCGATGGCCGAATCACCGAGATCGCCCATCACGGGGGCCATAACGCCACCGTCAAACTCGATACTGGCTCCAATGTCGCGGTCGACATCCTGTTCGCGCATCCGCGCACCAAGCCGTCCGCAAGCCTGCATGAATCACTGGGCCTCGCCACGGTTAATACGCCCCTCGGCATCGTCCTCAAGGTCGACGAGCGCCGCGAAACCAGCATGCCCGGCATTTACGCCGCGGGCGACCTCGCCAACCCCCTCATGCCCTCGGTCACCGTGGCATCATCGCACGGCGCGACGGCGGGTATCTCCGCCCAGCAGTCGATGCTGGTTTAGAGCAATAACGGTGTCAGCCCTAAAAAATTAGCCTCAGAAAAATCCAAACCACCCAAACCGTCAGCTGAACTGTGTATATGCACACTCTATCCATAAACAAATCAACGCCAGCCGCCGGAACTTCATCCGCGTCGTGGGTTCTCATCACGGGCGCGTCGAGTGGCTTCGGCGAGGAATTCGCCCGTCAATATGCCAAGAAAGGCCATCCGTTGGTCTTGGTGGCGCGCAGGTTGGACCGGCTGCAAACACTCGCCAAGAGATTACGCCAGCAGCACGGAATTGAGGCCGTCGTGGAACAGGTTGACCTTTCAGATGTTGCCGCCGTTATCCAATTGCATCAGCGACTCCGCGAGCGGGGCATTGTGATCGACATCCTGATCAACAACGCCGGCCACGGATTGCAAGGTCCGTTCCTAGAAGCCGAGTTGGGCGCGGCGCTGGCAATGGTGCAGTTGGATATCGCGAGCCTGACCGCGGTCACCCACGTCTTTGCTCAAGACATGCGGACACGAGGAGGCGGGAAAATTCTGCTGGTCGCCAGCCTGTTGGCCTACCAAGGCGTGCAGAACTTCGCCGTCTATTCAGCCGCCAAAGCTTACGTATTGCGCCTGGCTGAAGCGCTTCATCGCGAACTCAAGCGCGATGGCATCACGGTCACGGCGCTTTGCCCGGGCATGTCGGACACCGGATTCGCCACTGCTGCACAACAGAAGATTACTGCCGCGTTGAGGCTGTTGATGATGCAGCCGTCACCCGTAGTGCGCGCTGGAATCCGTGCACTGCACGCCGGGCGAATGAGTGTCGTGCCGGGGTTGGCCAATAAGGCCATGGTCATCTTTACTTGGGCAACTCCACGCTGGTTGCACCAAGCCATTCTCTCTCATGCCATGAATACATGAACCACGAGAACTACCATGAACACACCGCTCAAGAAGTATCCAATTGTCAAAGCGCATCAGCAATGCCGGACGCCACAGAAAGCATCCGAATCTGCAGCTGCAATATGCTTACGGGATCGTCGGCCGTTGATGACCATTGGTCTGTTTGCAGGATGGCTGACGGTGGTCTTGATAGCGGGTGGGTGTTCCAAGCCGGCAGTGAAAGATCCGCGCCTGCAGTCCCCGAGGGTGGAGGTTTTCAAGGCGAAAGCGCCTGGCTCGAATGGCAGAACCTTCACGGGGATCGTGGAAGCCCGAGTGCAAAGCGAATTGGGTTTCCGAGTCGGGGGAAAAATCCTGCAGCGATCCGTCGATGTGGGACAGCGGGTCCAGAAAGGCCAGCCCCTGATGAGGCTTGATCCCGAGGATCTCAGGCTCTCAGCCGCCGCGCAACAAGCCAACGTCGAGGCGGCTCGGGCCAAATACACACAGGCCAACGCAGATGAGACGCGATCAGCCATGCTGGTCAAATCCGGCGTCATATCACCTCGGGAATATGATCAATATCGGGCGGCGCTGGACAGCGCCAAGGCACAGTTGGAAGCGGCGGAGGCTCAGGCGAGAGTCAGTAATAACTCCAGCGATTACGCCGTCTTATTAGCTGATGCCGATGGGGTGATTGTTAGGACCTTGAGCGAACCAGGTCAGGTCGTGGCAGCAGGGCAAATCGTGATCCAGTTGGCGCATGATGGTCCACGAGAAGCCTCTATCAACCTGCCTGAGGACGTGCGACCTGATTTAGGAACGATCGCCTCGGCCCGACTGTATGGGCAGGATCAAGTCTATCAGGCCAGGCTGCGCCAGCTCTCCGATGCGGCGGACCCGGCGAGCCGAACTTTTGAAGCGCGTTATGTGCTGGAAGGTGAAGCCGCTTCGGCGCCGCTCGGCTCGACTGTCACCATCACATGGGTCACGAAACAAACCTCCGGCAACCAGTCGGTCCTGGTGCCAGTCGGGGCCCTCTATGATCGCGGTAGCGGGCCAGGCGTCTGGATCGTGGACGACAGGTCGGAAGTGAAGTTCCGCCTCGTCCAAATTGCCTCAATCGGTCAGGAGGAAGTGGTCGTGTCACGCGGAGTCCAGGCCGGCGAAAAGGTGGTGGCGCTCGGAGCGCATCTCCTGCATGAGGGACAAGTCGTTAACGCGGCAAAAGAGGAGTCGTATGCGAAGTTTTAATCTCTCAGCTCTGGCGGTGCGGCAACGCGCCATCACATTGTTCTTCATCTTGGCATCGGCATGCGCGGGCATCTATGCCTATTTTCATCTGGGACGCGCGGAAGATCCCTCCTTCACGATCAAAGTGCTCACGGTGACAGCGGTGTGGCCCGGAGCAACGGCCCAGGAAATGCAGGATCTCGTGGCCGAGCCGCTGGAGAAAAGACTCCAGGAGTTGCGCTGGTATGATCGGGTGGAAACCATCACGCGGCCCGGGCTGGCGTTGATGACACTGCAACTCCTTGACAAAACTCCCCCAAAAGAAGTTCCCGACCAGTTTTATCAGGCGCGAAAGAAACTAGGGGACGAGGCGCGCAAATTACCGCAAGGCGCGATTGGACCTTTTGTTAACGACGAGTATTCGGACGTTTCATTCGCACTCTACTCGGTCGAAGCTCCCGGTTTTCCGCTCCGCAAACTTACCCGGGTGGCCGAAGAACTTCGGCAGAGATTTCTCTACGTGCCGGGAGTCAAGAAGGTCGACATCGTGGGGGAACAGCAGGAGAGGATATTTGTCGAGTTTTCCTATCCGCGGCTGACGATGTTGGGCATCTCGCCAACAGACATCTTTTCCGCTCTTTCGCGACAGAATGCGGTGACTCCCGCAGGATCGGTTGATACGGATGGCGCGCAGGTGTTTGTTCGTCTCGACGGAGCATACACTGATATAGATAAAATCCGCGATACCCCGATTGTGGCCGGCAATCAAAGCTTCAAGCTATCCGATATCGCGGAGGTCACCAGAGGCTACGAAGATCCGGCAACCTTTGTCATTCGGCACAATGGAGAGTCCGCTCTGTTGCTGAGTATCGTTATGAAAGATGGCTGGAACGGGCTGGATTTAGGCGATGCCCTGCGGAGCGAAAGCGACAAGATCTCCTCCAGCCTGCCACTGGGTGTCAGCCTGAAAAAGGTTACCGATCAGGCCGTCAACATCAGCTCGGCGGTAAACGAATTCATGGTCAAGTTCGCGATGGCGGTCGGCGTGGTGATGCTGGTCAGCCTGCTGAGCTTGGGGTGGAGAGTTGGAATCGTTGTGGTAGCGGCAATCCCGCTGACTTTGGGCGCGGTGTTTGTGATCATGATGGTCACGGATCGCGTTTTTGATCGAATCACATTGGGGGCGCTCATCATCTCGCTGGGGCTCTTGGTGGACGATGCCATCATCGCCATCGAATCCATGGTGGTGAAGATGGAGGAGGGAATGGGTCGCATTCAAGCTGCGGCTTATGCCTGGAGTCACACCGCCGCGCCAATGCTCGCCGGGACGCTGGTAACTGTCATCGGCTTTTTGCCAGTGGGCTTTGCCCGTTCGACCGCGGGAGAATATGCCGGAAACATTTTTTGGATCGTCGGATTCTCTTTGATCACCTCGTGGATCGTGGCGGTGGTTTTCACACCCTATCTTGGCGTAAAACTTTTGCCGGAGATCAAAACCATAAAAGGAGGCCATGCGGAAATCTATTCCACTCCGGGATACCAGCGGTTTCGCCGTTTTGTCGCCTGGTGCGTGAGGAAAAAATATACGGTAGCTGGCATTGTAGTGGGGGCGTTTCTAATGGCGGGCGGAGGGATGGCCGTCGTGAAGAAACAATTTTTTCCAAACTCTGACCGGCCTGAATTGTTGGTTGAGGTCCAGCTTCCATTGGGGACCAGCATCGAGACGACCAGCGCTGCGGCGCGCAAGATCGAACACTGGCTGTCGGAACAACCCGAATCGAAAATCGTGACTTCGTATATCGGAGCGGGAGCGCCACGGTTTTTCCTCGCCTACAACCCGGAGCTGCCCGATCCCTCCTTCGCCAAGATTGTGGTTTTGACTCCGAATGCGGAGGCGAGGGATCGTCTCGAATTGCGCCTACGCCAGGCGGCCGCCGATGGCCTGGCACCGGAAGCGAGGATTCGCGCGACGCAGTTGGTGTTTGGGCCGCCCTCTCCCTTTCCCGTTGCGTTTCGGGTGATGGGGACCGATCCGGAAAAACTTCGGGAAATCGCCCGCAGTGTCGAACAAATCATGCGCAACGATCCGAATATGCGCACGGTGAATGTGGATTGGGGAGAACGCGTTCCCAAGTTGCACTTCGTTTTGGATCAAGAGCGATTGCAGCTCATCGGGCTTTCACCCGAAGAGACGGCGCAGCAGTTGCAGTTTCTCCTGAACGGCCAAACCATCACCCAGGTTCGTGAGAACATTCGCACAGTAAATATTGTGGCGAGAAGTGCGGGACCCGAGCGATTAGATCCAACCAAGCTGGAAAATTTCACCCTCACGACTCGGAATGGAAAACCAATCCCTTTAAGCCAGATCGGACGGGTCGAGACCCAACCGGAAGATCCACTCATCAAGCGGCGTGATCGTGTTCCCACCATCACCGTGCGGGGTGACAATATTGAGACGACCCAACCGCCGGATGTCTCTTCTTCGATTTGGGCCAAACTTGCTCCGCTTCGAAAGGCGCTACCGGAAAACTATCGCATCGAGATGGCAGGCTCGATTGAGGAAGCAGGTAAAGCCAACTCCGCACTCGCTCCGCTTTTTCCCCTCATGATCCTTCTGATGCTGGCCGTTATCATCATTCAGGTGCGCTCTTTCTCGGCTATGTGGATGGTGATGCTGACCGGTCCGCTCGGACTGATCGGCGCAATGCCGGCGCTACTCATTTTTCACCAGCCTTTTGGATTTAACGCCATTCTCGGTCTGATCGGGCTATCGGGTATCTTGATGCGGAACACGCTCATTTTGATCGGTCAGATTCATTCCAATCAAGCAGATGGTCTTGATCCATATCACGCGATTATCGAGGCAACTGTTCAGCGATCGCGACCAGTTATCCTGACCGCACTGGCCGCAGTGTTGGCATTTATTCCGCTCACTCATTCAGTGTTCTGGGGATCCATGGCTTATGTGCTCATAGGAGGCACTGCCGTTGGCACGGTGTTGACGCTTGCCTTCCTACCCGCGCTCTACGCCATCTGGTTCCGCGTGAACCGTGTGGATGCCGTTCGTTCTAACCATGGCGAACAGTCTCTACCTGTCGCTGATCTGATTTGTGAACACACCGCGTGAGAGGCTGATCCACACTACGTTCTCGCTGCCGCTCGGGGAGGTTCACGCGCTCGTCGGCGGCGCGGTCAACGCGCGCCCGCTCCTCTTCCTCCACGGCTTCCCCGATCATCCACCGACCGCCGTCCCGTTCCTCGAGCGCCTCGCCGAGACCCACCGCGTGGTCGCGCCATGGCTACGCGGTTACGCCCCTTCTCCGATCGTCGGTCCCTACGACCTCGACACCCTCGCGGCCGACGCCCTCGCCCTGATCGATCGCCTCGGCGGCCAGGTCGACCTCGTTGGCCACGACTGGGGAGGCGAGATCACCTACACCGTGTGCGCCGCCGCGCCGTCGCGCGTCCGTCGCGCGGTCACGCTCGCGATTCCGCACCCGGCCACCCTCATACGCTCGCTCGCCCACTCGAAGCAGTGGAAGAAGAGCTGGTACATGGGCCTGTTCCAGCTCCCAGGAGCCGACTTTCTGGTGCGCCGGCGCGATCTCGCCCTGATCGATCGCCTGTGGCGCGCCTGGTCGCCGAGCTTCACGCTCGACGCCGCGCGCCGTGACGAGCTACACGCCTGTCTCAAGCGCAGCCTCCCTGCACCGCTCGAGTACTACCGCGCGATCGTGCGCCCGCTCACGACGTTCTTCGATCGCATGCGCAAGGCCGAGGCGCACATTGCAACACCCCTGTTGCAGCTCCATGGCAACGACGACGGCTGCATCGTGCCGCCGACCGACGAGGACCGGCGGTTATTCGACGCGCGTGTCCTCGAGGTCATGCCGAACCTCGGTCACTTTCTGCATGTCGAGGCCCCCGCCACGATCGCGGCGCGCGTCGCGCGCTGGTTGACCTAGCGCTATGCGTGCGTCGGGTGCGCGGCAGGGCGCGAACCTGCCTAACAAGTCGAGACGAACATTGCTTACTGTTTTACGGCGAGCTGCGAATTCGGATTCGTGATCGGTTCGTAAAATCGTAGCGCTTCGATGTCACTGCCGAGCTCGCGCAGCGGATAAAGACCTTTTGCGGAGCCGGCCCCGGGATCGGCGATGAGGTAGTCGAACCCATCCTTACCGGCGATCACGACAAAATGCGTGATGCCATTGGATAGCCGCACGCGAACGATAACAGGATTTCCACGGGAAAGATTCGAGTCAATCAGTTGATACGATGCCAGATCTTCATACACGTGCCGCACACGATCAGGCGCGAACCAGGCAGCGCGGTCCCAATAAAGCCACCCGTTCTCGGTGTATCCGCCAACCGATGTCAGAAACCAATTTAACTGCTGCGGATCGACATCGACGCCGTAAAACTTGAACACCATTGCCGCAGCAGCCACGGCGCAACCTTCGCCGCCGAGAGTACCATTGGCTTCAACTCCGCCGAGCGGATCGTCGCTCCATTTTTCATCTGCCTGATGAAACGACGGCACTGCCAGCTCGAGGCGATGAAAAAAATAACGCCCGCCCCACGGCGAGAGCTGTCGTTTCCACGTCCAATCAATCTGCAACGCCAATCCGGCGACGAGCAAAAGCAGAATGAGACCAGAAATGACGAAAAGCCATCGACTCTTCAAAACACCAAAGTCTACACGCATATCGGCGATGCTTTCAATGCATGGAACTAATCAATGAATCGAAACCGGTGTTCCAAATTTTACGCGCCCGGCAAGCCGAACCACGTCCCAGTTTGCCAGCCGGATGCAGCCGTGGCTTGCGGAATGCCCTATGGAATCGGGACTGGCTGTGCCATGGATACCGATTCCTTTTTTGTTGAGCGCGATCCAAAGAACGCCCACCGGGCTTCGAGGACCGGGCGGCAACATATGAAAATGGCCGCTCCGTTGGCCATGCTTCAGCATCTTCTCGTCGTAACGAAACCTCGGCCACCTGGCTACGCCCTTAACTTTCCAATCCCCAATGGGTGAGGCGGTCTGTGCAGATCCTATTGTGACCGGGTACGCCGCAATTGATCGGTCGCCTTCGAAAACCTCAAGCATGTTCGTTTTCGTATAGATTTTCACAGACGATGTTGAAGATGATGATGCCGATGTCGCCGCTGGATTCTGCGAAGTTGGATGCTGTTCCCTCGGTGTCTTATCCGGTTCATCCGGAAGTTCGTTAGCAGCCGGCGTGTTAATCTCGCTGCCCGGCTTGATTTCTTTGACTGTTCCCAGCTCGAATGGCTCCACATTGGGAACACGCAATTGGTCGCCGGGCTTGATCGACTTGGTCTTGCCGGGATTGAGTTGCTCCAGGAAGTGTACGTCGCAATGGAACTTTTCTGCGATTGCATCCGCCGGATCGCGATACAAAAGGGCTTTTAACTTTGCCTGTTCTTTTGGAGAAGCCGGCAATTTTCCTGAACTCTGCAAATCCGCCTGGGTTACAGAGTAGGTGATGAAGACCGGTTCAACCCTGGCAATATCAAGCCCGTTGATATCAGGAGCGGCGTTGCCTTTTGCACCCGATTGGTGGGTCGGCGGCTGTTCACCGCGAGACTGGCGATAAAGCCCAAGAGCTTTCCAGGTGAATTCATTATAGCGACCGTCAATTTTGCCAGGACTAAAGTTTGATCGATCGAGAAAAATTTGCAGACGTGCGGCTGCTTCAGTCTGAGCTGAAGACTCCTGTTCTTTGTGAGCAGATTTTTTTGCCGATTGTTTTCTCGCTTCGATTTGCGGCGCCAGAATAACGATCAAAAGTCCAAGAGCGAAAAAGCCGAGCCAGGGACAAGTCCTCACGAAAATCGTTCGCCGGCGCAGGCGGATTCGGCT
>Ga0081455_10002105_pt1 | contig 23723 bp, 19 predicted proteins | sample TabmetS3T2R1_FD_70207 | JGI IMG/M metagenome (GOLD analysis project Ga0081455, IMG submission 70207) | Tabebuia heterophylla rhizosphere microbial communities from the University of Puerto Rico - S3T2R1 | ecosystem: Host-associated > Plants > Roots > Rhizosphere ...
TCCTCGATCCGCGCACCCCACCGCCCCGACTCGTAGATGCCCGGCTCGATGCTGAACGCCATCCCCGGCTCGAGCGGCAACGCGTTCCCACCGACAATGTACGGCTCTTCGTGCACGTCGAGCCCGATCCCATGGCCCGTCCTGTGGATAAACAGATCGCCGAACCCGGCCGCCGCGATCACCTCTCGCGCAGCCACATCGATCGACTCGGCCGGCACCCCGGGTCGCACCGCGTCGACCGCGGCCTGCTGAGCTTGCTGCAGTACGGCGTACGTCGCCGCAACGTCGGCGTCGCGCGGTTCGCCGACCGCATAGGTCCGGGTCGAGTCCGAGCAGTAGCCCTCGGCAACGGGTCCGCCGATGTCGACGACCACCACGTCGCCTGCCTCGATGACTCGGTCCGAGACGCCGTGATGCGGGCTGGCGCTGTTCGGTCCGCTGCCGACGATGACGAACTCGGCGACAGCGTGCCCTTCCTCGACGATGGCGGCCGCGATGTCCGCGCCGACCTCCGCCTCGGTCCGGCCCGGCCGCAGCCACTCGCCGACGCGCGCGTGCACGCGGTCGATCGCCGCACCGGCCTTCCGCAACGCGTCGATCTCCGCCGCGTCCTTCCGCATCCGCAGCTCCCGCACGATCGGCCCGGCGAGCACCTGCTCGGCCTTCGGCAACGCATCCCGTAACCCGAGCACATGCAGCGCCACCGTGAAGTCGCTCACCGCAACCCGGTCCACACCCTGCAGCCGCTGCGCCGCCAACCCGTACGGATCGTCGCCGTCCACCCACGTCAGCACTTCCACGCCAAGCTCGCTCAGCGGCAAGCGGCCGAACCCGGGCGCCTCCAGCTTCGGTACGACGAGCGCCGCCGGCCCGTCCGCCGGGATCACCAGCGCCGTCAACCGCTCGAACGACCCACCCGCCTCACCAATCAAGTACCGCAAGTCCGACCCCGGCGCGATCACCAACCCCGTGCCTGCGGCGGCCTCTCGGGCGCGCTCCAACCGGGCACGCAGGACAGTGGCTTCGGGTACAGGACCTTGTGGTGTGCGACTCGCCATGTGGTGACTTTAGGACTGTCGGTGGGGGTTGTTACAACTGTGGCCTTCGATCAGGTTTGGGGAAAGGCGATCAGGATGGCACTGCATCATGTGTCCGCGGGTGACGGCGTTGCGGTTCTTGCGTTGCACGGTTGGAGTCCGGACCACCGGCTGATGACCGGCTGTCTGGAACCGATCTTCGCCGAGCTGCCGGGGTATCGCCGGCTCGACGATCCGGTCGCCCGCGCACATGTGGGGAGCGTCTGGGGGGTCGACCCCGCCACGATTCCCGGGCCGGGTCGGTCGGCGTACGAGTTGCTCGACTCGCTGGGGAGTCCGGGAGGTGTGCGGGCCCTGTTCGTGGCCGGAAGCAACGTCGCTGTCTCCGCCCCGGACGCGGAAAGGATCCGAAAGCGGCTCGCAGCACTGGACTTTCTGGTGACCTGCGACCTGGTCCTGTCCGAGACCGCGCAGCTGTCCGACGTCGTCCTCCCGGTCGCGCACTGGGCGGAGGAGACCGGAACCATGACCAACCTGGAAGGTCGGGTACTGCTTCGCAACCGGGCGGTCCCGCCGCCACCGGCGGTCCGCACCGACCTGGAGGTCATCGCCGAACTGGCCGGGCGTCTCGATGCGCCAGGAAGTTGGGCGACGGAACCCGAGGCAGTCTTCGAGGAGTTGCGGCGCGCGAGTGCGGGCGGCGTCGCCGACTACCAGGGGATCACCTACTCGCGGATCCGGGAGGAGAGCGGCGTCTTCTGGCCGTGCCCCGACGAGGAGCATCCCGGGACGCCCCGCATGTTCCTCGACCGTTTCGCGACCCCGGACGGTCGTGCGCGGTTCACGACCGTCGAACATCGCCCGGTCGCCGAGGAAATCGATCCGGCGTACCCGGTCTACCTCACCACCGGGCGGCTTCTGGGTCACTACCAGTCCGGCGCGCAGACCCGGCGGGTCCCGGCATTGCGCGAGGCCAATCCCGAACCCAGCGTCGACATGCACCCCGACCTCGCCGAGACCTACGACTTGCAGGACGGGGAAAGGGTCCGCGTGGTAAGCCGTCGAGGTAGCGCCGAGGGGGTCGTCCGGATCACCGAGTCGATCCGATCGGACACCGTGTTCATGCCGTTCCATTGGGGCGGACGCGCGTCGGTCAACCGGGTGACCAACCCGGCGCTCGATCCGGTCTCGAAGATGCCGGAGTTCAAGGTGTGCGCGGTACGCCTCGAGGCGATCCGATGAACGTTCGTCCTTGGCCGGGGCGGACGCGCGTCGTGGTCGTCGGCAACGGCATGGCCGGATTCCGGTTCGTTCAGGAGCTGACCGCGTTGGATCGCGAGCGCCGTTTCGCCGTGACGGTGGTCGGCGACGAGCCCGGTGCGGCCTACAACCGGGTGCTCCTTTCCAACGTGTTGGCCGGCAAGGTGGCCCACGACGACGTGTTCCTGGCTCACGAAGGCTGGTACGCGCAGCACGCCGTGACGTTGATCGCCGGACACCAGGTGACGACGCTCGACCGGGACCGGCGGCAGGTGCGCCTCGACGACGCCCGGATGGTGCCGTACGACCTTCTCGTCCTGGCCACCGGAAGTGACGCGGTCGTCCCGCCGATCAACGGGTTGGCGGGGCGGGACGGCAGGCCGGTCCGGGGGATCACGACCTTCCGAACGCTTGCGGACTGCGCCCGGATCGCTCGGGAGGCCACGCCGAACACGAAGGTCGTGGTGGTGGGCGCCGGCGTGCTCGGCCTGGAGGCTGCTCGTGGCCTAGCCGGTCGCGGCACCGACGTCACGCTGGTCACCCGGAACGGACGGCTCATGGAACGGCAACTCGACGCGGCCGCGTCCGGGCACCTGCGCCGGGCCGCGGCGGCCCTCGGCGTCCGCACCGCCCGCGCCGGCCTCACGCGGGTCGTCGCTCCCGCCGGAGAGGTCCGCGCGGTCGGGCTCGAGGACGGGACGGCGATCGCGGCCGACTTGGTCGTGTTGTGCTGCGGTGTCGCTCCCCGGATCGGGTTGGCCCGGGCGGCTGGTCTACCGGTCGAACGCGGGGTCCTGGTCGACGACTCATTACGTAGTCCGGCCGACGGTCGGGTCTTCGCGATCGGCGAGTGCTGCGAGCACCGTGGGCGAACCTACGGCCTGGTCGCGCCCGTCTGGGAGCAGGCCCGAATCGCCGCGCGCACCGTCGCCGCGCAGGAAGCCGCGCCGACCTACCAGGGGTCGCCCGAGGTGACGCGGTTGAAGGCGGCCGGGATCGAACTCGTCTGCCTCGGGGATTCGGTCGCCGCCCGGCCCGACGTGGACGGCGGGGAAGGTGGGTACGACGGTGCCGGGGACGACGTGGTGCAGGTCGTCACCTTCGAGGACTCGGCGCAGGGCGTCTACCAGAAGCTGGTGATCACAGGCGACCGGCTCACCGGAGCGATCGTGCTCGGAGACACCCGGTCCGCGGGAACGTTGACGCAGCTGTTCGACCGGCAGTCGATCCTCCCGCCGGACCGAGCGTCGCTGCTCATCACGCGGCGGAACGCGGCGGTCACCGTTGCCCAGTCGCCGACGTTGCTGCCCGGTCGGGCCACGATCTGCCAATGCAACGGGGTGACGAAGGCGGCGATCTGCGCGGCTTGGGGCGCGGGGGCCCGTCTCGTCTCGGACGTCGCGAAGAGCACCCGCGCCACCACCGGATGCGGCACCTGCCGGGACACCGTCGAGGGCCTCCTGGAATGGCTGGCGACCGCGGACGGCGGTGCCACGGCGGAGACCGGAATCACGGACCACGCAACCATCGCCGAGCTGCCCGAGGAGATCCCCGCGTGAGGAACGACGACGTCGGTACCGGGCGGAAGCAGATCGTGGTCGTCGGCAACGGCATGGTCGGGCAGCGTTTCGTCGAGGCGCTCCGCGAGCGGGACACGGCGGGCGAATGGGGGATCACGGTGTTCGGGGAGGAGAGCCGCCGGGCGTACGACCGGGTCGCGCTGTCCTCGTACTTCGAAGGCGTCGACGCATCCACGCTCGACCTGGTAGGGGATGGCTGCTATCAGGACGAGTCCTGCGTCCTGCATCTCGACGATGCCGTCGTCGAGATCGATCCGGACGCGCGGGTCCTCGTGTCCGGATCCGGCCGTCGAACCCGCTACGACGCGCTGGTCCTGGCAACCGGGTCGGTTCCGTTCGTTCCGCCGATCCCCGGGCGGGAGTTGCCCGGGTGTTTCGTCTACCGAAGCCTCGACGACCTCGACGCCATCCGTTCCGCGGCCGAACGCGCTGCCCGCGAGACGAGAGGCAGGCGGGCCGGGCTGGTCGTCGGTGGGGGGCTGTTGGGGCTCGAGGCTGCCCGGGCGCTGCGGTTGCTAGGCATGTCACCGCACGTGGTCGAGCTGGGGCCGCGGCTGATGCCGATCCAGGTCGACGACGGCGGCGGTGCCCTGCTGCGCCAGCTCGTCGAAGAACTCGACGTCACCGTGCACACCGCGACCTCGGTGCGGCGGATCGCCGAAGAACGGGGACGGATGCTCGCTCTCCTGGAGAACGAGACGGAGCTCGACCTGGATCTGGTGGTCTTCTCGGCCGGCATCCGGCCGCGGGACGACCTGGCCCAGCAGTGCGGGCTGCGGCTAGGCGAACGAGGCGGGGTCGCCGTCGACCGGACGTTCCGAAGCTCCGTTCCGGACGTCTACGCGATCGGCGAATGCGCTGTGGTGGAAGGGAAGTCGTACGGCCTCGTCGCGCCGGGTTATTCGATGGCGACGGTCCTGGCCGACCAGCTGACCGGCCGGAGTTCGGAGTTCGCCGAGCCGGACGTCTCGACGAAACTCAAATTGCTGGGGGTCGAGGTCGCGAGTTTCGGGGACGCGCTGGCGCGGACCCCCGGTGCGCTGGAGATCACGTTGAACGACCCGGTGCGTCGTACGTACGCGAAGGTCGTCGTCTCCGACGACGCTCGGGTTCTGCTCGGCGGCGTACTGGTCGGCGACGCCTCGCGGTTCGGCGCCCTGCGCCCGTTGGTCGGGCGGGAATTGGACTGCGACCCGGTCTCGTTGATCGCACCCACCGGGGACGGTGCGCCGGCCGGATCGTTGCCGGGGGACGCGCAGGTCTGCTCGTGCCACGCCGTGACGAAGGACGCGATCCTCTCGGCGATCGTCGACCAGGGATTGACCGACGTCCCCGCCGTCAAGGCCTGCACCAAGGCCGGAACTGGCTGCGGCTCATGCGTTCCGATGCTGGGGACGCTCCTGGTCGAGGGCGGGGTTGCGGTTTCGGCGGCGTTGTGCGAGCACTTCTCCCAGACCCGGGCACAGCTCTTCGACATCGTCCGGGTCGCCGAGATCGAGACCTTCACCGAGCTGATCGGGTCGCACGGCCGCGGGAGGGGATGCGACATCTGCAAGCCGGTTGTCGCGTCGATCCTGGCAAGCCTCGACCGGGGCCACATCCTCGACGGCGAGCAGGCCGCTTTGCAGGACACCAACGACCGTTTCCTGGCCAACATCCAACGAGACGGCACCTACTCGGTCGTGCCGCGGGTCCCGGGTGGCGAGATCACGCCGGAACGGCTCATCGTCCTGGGTGAGGTCGCGCGGGATTTCGGTCTCTACACGAAGATCACCGGAGGTCAACGGATCGACCTGCTCGGTGTTCGCCTCGAACAACTTCCCGCGGTGTGGTCGCGGCTGGTCGACGCCGGATTCGAATCGGGTCACGCCTACGGAAAAGCCCTGCGAACGGTGAAGTCGTGCGTGGGTTCCACCTGGTGCCGGTACGGCGTCGGGGATTCGGTCGGCCTCGCGATCGAACTCGAACTGCGCTACCGGGGCATCCGGTCCCCGCACAAGATCAAGGCGGGTGTGTCCGGTTGCGCTCGTGAATGCGCCGAGGCGCAGAGCAAGGACATCGGCGTGATCGCGACCGAGAACGGTTGGAACCTGTACGTCGGCGGCAACGGCGGATTCCGTCCCCGGCATGCGGATCTGTTGCTGGCGGACGTCGACACCGCGACGCTCGTCCGAACCGTCGACCGCTTCATCATGTTCTACGTCCGCACGGCGGATCGGCTGCAGCGCACGGCGGGTTGGCTCGAGTCGCTCGAAGGTGGTCTCGACTACCTGCGGTCGGTCATCGTCGACGACGAACTCGGCATCGCCGGCGAGTTGGACGAGGCGATGCAGCGGCATCTCGCGAACTACGAGGACGAATGGGCCGCGGTGTTGGCCGATCCGGCCCGGCTGCGTCGATTCGTGTCGTTCGTCAACGCGCCGGCCGAACCGGATCCGAGCATCACGTTCGTGTCCGAACGAGGGCAGCCCCGCCCGGCGCCGCGTTCGCCGGTGTGGCTGGCCGGTCCCGAACTCGAGGTCGCCCGATGACCGCTTCGGTCGCGACCGCCACGCCGGTGGGTCGAGAGGTTTGGCACGTCGTCTGCCGGCACGCGGATCTTCTCCCGGAGCTGGGTGTCGCCGCGCTGATCGAAGGCGTGCAGGTGGCGATCTTCCGGACCAGTGACGGAGGCCTGTTCGCGCTCGACAATCAAGATCCCTTCAGCGGTGCCTACGTGCTGTCCCGAGGTATCGTGGGCACCCGTGGCGAGGTCCCGACCGTGGCCTCCCCGTTGCACAAGCAGGTGTTCGCGCTGACGACCGGATCGTGTCTCGACGAGCCACGAGTGGGTGTCGAGGTTTTCGGGATCCGGGTCCGCGACGGTTTCGTCGAGGTGGCGGTGAGATGACCGGATCCGGCCCGGACGTCGACGTGCTGGCCGGCTACACGATCGGAATCACCGCTGCCCGGCGGAGCGAGGAGTTCGGGGCCGCATTGGAACGCCGCGGCGCGAAGATCGTCTACGCGCCGGCGATCCGCATCGTGCCGTTGGCCGACGATTCGCAGCTCAGCGAGGCAACCGAACGATGCCTGCGAGCGCCGCTCGACTTCGTCGTCGCCACGACGGGAATCGGCTTCCGGGGGTGGATGGACGCCGCGGACACCTGGGGGTTGGCCGACCGGCTGACCGAGACGCTGTCGGCTTCGACGATCCTCGCCCGCGGCCCCAAGGCCCGGGGCGCGGTTCGGGCGTGCGGACTGCGCGAGAGCTGGGCGCCGGAGTCGGAGTCCTCCAGTGAGGTCCTCGCCTACCTCACGACCAACCATGATCTCGAAGGGCGGCGGATCGCGGTCCAGCTGCACGGCGAACCGTTGCCCGATCTCGTCCAGACGCTTCGGCTGGCCGGGGCGGACGTCATCGAGGTCCCCGTCTACCGCTGGATTCCGCCGGACGACACGAACCCGTTGCTGCGCCTCGTCGAGACCGTCGTTTCCGGCGGCCTGGACGCGGTTGCGTTCACCAGCGCCCCGGCCGCGGTCAGTTTCCTGCGGACGGTGGAGGCCGCCGGTCACCGCGACGGGGTCCGGGCCGCTTTCGCCGGACGGGTGCTCGCCGCCTGCGTCGGTCCGGTGACCGCGGGGCCGTTGGTCCGGGAGGGGATCGGCGTGATCCAGCCTGATCGGGCTCGGCTCGGCGCGCTGGTCCGCGAGATCGTCGCGCAGGTTCCGTCACGGTGCGGACGCAGTTTTCCGGTCGCCGGCCATCTGCTGAACGTGCGAGGCAGCGCGGTGGTGGTGGACGAGGACTTCGTCGCGCTCACCGGCGTGTCGATGATCTTGTTGCGGGCGCTGACCGAGGTTCCGGGTCGGGTGGTTCCTCGCTCGGAACTCCTGCGGCTGTTGCCAGGTGCGGGGGACGACGAGCATGCGATCGAGGTCGCGATCGGACGGTTGCGGTCGGCGCTCGGCGACTCGCGGATCGTCCAGACGGTCGTCAAACGGGGGTATCGGCTGGCCTTCGAACCCGAGCGGGCCGTCGAACTCGAAGACGAATGGCGGTACTGAGCGCGGGATACGGTGGGCGGATGTTCCGGCATCTGCGACCGTCCGGCGAAGCACGCATGGTCGACGTCGGGGAGAAGGCGATCACGGCTCGGAGTGCCACCGCGCGCGGTCGGCTCCTCGTCGCCCCCGACGTCGTGGCCGCGCTGCGCGGCGAAGGCGTCCCGAAGGGCGACGCGTTGGCGGTCGCCCGGATCGCGGCGATAGCGGGAACCAAGCGGACGAGTGATCTGATCCCGCTCTGCCACCCGATCGGGCTGACGTCGGTCGAGGTCGATCTGCAGGTCGAGGACGACGGCGTCGAGATCGAGGTCACCTGCCGGGTGGCGGATCGGACCGGTGTCGAGATGGAAGCCCTGACCGGCGTCGCGGTGGCCGGTCTGGCGCTGCACGACATGGTGAAGGCCCTCGACCCCGCCGCGGTGCTGACCGACATCCGGCTGGTGGCGAAGACGGGTGGTCGATCCGGGGACTGGCGCCGACCGTGAAGGCGTTCGTTCTGACGATCTCGGACCGGGTGTCGGCCGGTGAACGCGCGGACGAGAGCGGTCCGCTGGCCGCCGATCTCCTGAACCGACAAGGGTTTTCGGTCGATACGGGATGTGTGCCGGATGACGCCGATCGCATCGCGGGCGCGCTGCGGGAGGCGGTCGGTTCGGAGGTCGACCTCGTCGTCACCACGGGCGGAACAGGTTTGAACCCGCGCGATGTCACGCCCGAGGCGACGAGTCGCGTCATCGAACGTCCGGCGCCCGGGATCGCGGAGGCGATCCGGGCCGGTGGTTCGGTACCGACGGCGGTGCTCTCCCGGGGGGTGGCGGGCGTCGCCGGTTCCACGCTCGTGGTCAACCTCGCCGGCTCGACCGGCGCGGTACGAGACGGGATCGACGTCCTCGCCCCGTTGTTGGGGCACGTCGTGGCCCAGCTGCGCGGAGGAGATCACTGACCATGCCGGAAACCACCACCGGACAGGTCGTTCTGGCGGAGATCTCGGCGACCGCGCTGGACGTTGCCGGGTGCCTCGAAGCGGTGTCGGGTCCTACCGCCGGTGGCCTCGGGTTGTTCGTCGGGGCCGTCCGCGCCGTCGACCACGAACGTGCCGTGACGTCGCTGCTCTACGAGGCGCACCCGAGCGCGGCCGCCGTCCTCGCCGAGGTATGCGCCAGGGGTGCCGAGGGGGGGGTTCTCTCCGTCGCGGCGGTGCACCGGATAGGGCAGCTCTACGTCGGTGATCTCGCTGTGGTCGTGGCGGTCTCGGCGGTTCACCGAGCGGAAGCACTGGAGACGACCCGGTGGCTCATCGACACGATCAAAGCGGAAGTCCCGATCTGGAAGCATCAGCACTTCGCCGACGGGAGGGACGAATGGGTCCACGCCTGCGGGTGATCGGCACCGGCGACCCGGTCTCACAGCGCGCCGGCGCCGCCTGTGCGCGAGACGTTCCTCGTTCGTAGCCCGGCCCGAACGGCGGGGTAACGCGGGGTTCCTAGCGTGGCGGCCACCCGCCCGGCACCTACGAACGTGAGGCCCCACGATGACGACGACGAGCGATGCCCGCACGCTGACCCGGTCGGCGGCGCGGACGTCCGGCCGGTGGATCGAGGACTGGCGCCCGGAGGATCCGGCGTTCTGGTCGGCATCCGGTGCGCCGACCGCGCGACGCAACCTGATCTTCTCGATCTTCTCCGAGCACGTCGGCTTCTCGATCTGGAGCTTGTGGTCGGTCTTCGTGTTGTTCCTGACCCCGGCGTACGGACTGAGCCACGACGCGAAGACCGCTGCCGCGCAGAAGTTCCTGCTGACCACGTTGCCCACCGCGATCGGGGCGCTGGCCCGGTTGCCGTACACCTTCGCCGTCGCCCGATTCGGCGGTCGCAACTGGACGGTCGTCAGCGCCGCGCTGCTGCTCATCCCGACCGTCGTGGCGTCGATCGTCCTCGAACCTGGTGTCTCCTACGGGACGCTGCTCGTCGTCGCCGCGCTGGCCGGTGTCGGAGGCGGCAACTTCGCCTCGTCGATGGCGAACATCAACGCGTTCTACCCGCAACGGCTCAAGGGCCGTGCGCTCGGCCTGAACGCCGGTGGCGGCAATCTCGGCGTGCCCGCCGTCCAGCTGGTCGCCCTGCTCGTCCTCGCACTGGCGGGCAAGTCGCACCCGCGGATGCTGCTCGCGATCTACATCCCGCTGGTCGTCGTCGCGGCGCTCGCGGCGGCGTTGACGATGGACAACCTCCGGCAGGCCCGGAACGAGAAGCGGGCCATGCGGCAGGCCGCGAAAGAGCCTGATACCTGGGTCATCTCCCTCCTCTACATCGGGACTTTCGGCTCGTTCATCGGTTTCGGCTTCGCGTTCGGCCAGGTCCTGCAGAACCAATTCGGTTCGCATTTCCTCACCGGCGGCAAGGTGGATCCGGTCAAGATCGCGTACATCACGTTCCTCGGTCCACTCGTGGGATCGCTGATCCGCCCGCTGGGGGGCGCGCTGGCCGATCGGCTGGGGGGCGCCCGGACCACGCTCTGGAACTTCGGTGCGATGGTCGCCGCCGCCTCCGTGGTGTTCGTCGCCTCCCGCGAGCAGTCGTTGGTGCTCTTCTACGTCGGTTTCATCGGGCTCTTCGTGTTCTCCGGCATCGGCAACGGGTCGACGTACAAGATGATCCCGGCGATCTTCCATTCCCGGGCTTTGAGCCGGATCGCCGAGGGCGCCGATCCGGCTGCCGCCGAACAGGAATCGCGCCGGCTCGCCGGCGCGACGATCGGTATCGCGGGCGCGGTGGGGGCGTTCGGCGGCGTCCTGGTGAACATCGCCTTCCGGCAGTCGTTCCTCGCCTACCGTTCCGGTGACGGTGCCTACGTCGCGTTCATCGCGTTCTACGTGCTCTGCGCGATCGTGACGTGGGCGGTGTACGCCCGCCCGGCCCGGGTCGCCCGACACCAGGTCTGAGTCGGCACCGTTCCACGGGTCGCCCGCCGGGGACGACAATGGGCCGGTGCCAACGATTCGGTTCTGGGCAGGCGCGCGTGCGCTGGCGGGTGTCGCCGAATACGAAGCGACCGAAGGGCCGTTGCCGGCGGTCCTCGAGTCGCTGCGGGAGACGTTCGGCGATCAGATGGCCTCGCTGGTGCGACGAAGTGTGCTGGTCGTGGACGGGCAGCGCATCGACCCGGCGCACGACTCCTACCTCGAGGACGGCAGCGTTCTCGAGATCCTCCCGCCGTACGCCGGAGGCTGAATGAAGAGTTACGCCGACCATCTCGCGGACTGTCGAACCCTGCTGTTCCCCCGAGCGGTCACCCGGGTCGCGGTCGCCGGGAGCCTCGGGCTGACGTTGGCCGAGAACGTCGTGGCGGCAGCCGATTCGCCGACGTTCGCGAGCAGCGCGATGGATGGTTACGCGGTCCGCGTGCAGGACGTGCCCGGCAGCCTCGCCGTGGTCGGCGAGGTCGCCGCCGGACACGTGCCGGATGTTCCCGTCGCCGAGGGCACCGCGGTGCGGATCATGACCGGCTCGGCGATTCCGGAGGGTGCCGAGGCCGTGGTACCGGTCGAAGACACCGACGAGCGGGACGGCCGGGTGACCGTTCGCGTCGCCACCACGCCGCAGCGGCACATCCGTCCAGCCGGCGACGACGTCCGTGCCGGCGACGTCGTACTCCGCGCCGGGCAGGTGATCGCTCCGGCGCAGCTGGCCGCGCTGCTCACGATCGGCGCGGCAACCGTCTCGGTCCATCCGGCGGCCCGGGTCGCCGTCCTCTCGACGGGGGACGAGCTCGTGGAAGCCGGCCGGACCCCCGGTCCGGCGCAGCTCGTCGACTCGAACGGCCCGGCGTTGGCCGCCGCCGCGACGGCCGCGGGAGCGGACGTGGTTCACGTCGGGCGCCTGCCCGACGCGCCGGACGCTCTGGTCGAGGCGATCGAGTCGTTGCCGGCATGCGATCTGGTCGTGACCAGCGGGGGCATCAGCATGGGCGCCTACGACGTCGTGAAATCGGCGCTCGCCCCGCTGGGCCTGGTCTTCGAACAGGTGGCGATCCAACCCGGAAAACCCCAGGGGTGGGGACGGTTTCCGGGCGGACCCGCCTTTCTGGGCCTGCCCGGCAACCCGGTGTCCGCTCTGGTCAGCTTCGAGCTGTTCGGGCGTGCGGCGTTGGGCCGGGAACGGCCGACCCTCCGGGCGACGCTGGCCACGCGCGTCGCTCGAAACGCCGGCGACAAGCGGCAGTTCCTCCGAGGTCGCCTGGACGGCGACCGGGTCCATGTCGACGGTGGGCCGGGCTCGCACCTCGTCGCCGGGTTGGCAGCGGCCGACTGCCTGCTGGTCGTGCCGGAAGGCGCGAAGGTGCTCGAAGAAGGCTCACCGGTTTCGGTCATCCCGCTGTAGGCGGTACTGTCGCCGGCCCGGCCGTTTCAGTCGTGCAGGAGATCGAGCACCGGGACGTCAAGACGCTCGGCGAGCCGTTCGACCGATCGGAGCGTGAGGTTCCGTTCCCCACGCTCCAAGCCGCCCATGTACGTCCGGTGCACGCCGAGCGTCTCCGCGAACGCTTCCTGGCTCAGCCCGCGTCCGGCGCGCAGTGCTCGTAGCCGGCGGCCCACGGCTCGTTGAAGATCGCCTTCCACGCGACGAACCTGCCCCCGTTGCTACTTGCCGGTCTACATACTTATCAGTAGCCTGGCCTCGGATGGGGGTGCCACTGGGTGCGACGATGTTCGCCACCGGTCGATGGGGGGGTCGTGGACGTCACGTCGACGCGCGAGGAGTGGCTCGGGTGGACGGCGCAACGTTCGACGAGGCCTACCAGAACGACGCCCGCGACATCATCGTGCCGAACCTCGGGACGACATCCGTCCTGGTCGGTTTCGAGGCGTTGCCCACCCGGCAGGTGCTCGCCGAGATTCGGGCACCGGTCCTGGAGAACCTCGACGTGACCTCGCGGCTCACCCAGCGGGTCGCCTGGATGACCGGCACGTTCCAGGTGGGCTTCCTCAGCCTCCATCGGGACGGCAAGGGCACCTGGCTCCAGTTCTCGTACACGATGCTCGCGGAAATGGGAAGCGAGGCGATCGTGACCCAGCTCGTCGTGACGGTCGGGCACACCGCGAGTCGGTTGTCCCGAGAGCTGCGTCCGATCCTCGGCGGCACGTTCATTCATGTGGCGTGAGCCACGGCGCGCTCGCCGGGCGTGCGAAATGCGGTCCTGAAGCCGCCGTGCGGTGTCAGTCGACCGCCGGCAGCGGTGTGTCGAGGTGGACCTGCGTCCTTCGGGGCCGGATCAGCAAGCACGTCAGGACGAGCGCGATGAACAGGAACGTGCCCGCTACGAAGAAGGCGTGGTCGGCGCCGACGATGAAGGCGTGGCGGGACAGTGCCGTTCCTTGCACCCCCGGACTGGAAGCACCGTGACTCGCGGTGCTGAACACCGTGATCAGCACCGACAGGCCCAGCGAACCGCCCATCTGCTGGATCGCGTTGAGCATCCCGGACGCCGCCCCGGCGTCTTCACTTCTGATGTCGGAAAGGCCCGTCGTGGTCATCGGGACGAATGCCAGCCCGTTCCCGAATCCCCAAGCGATCAACGAGAACATGATGTGGGGATAGGAACTGGCCTCGGACAGCAACCCCAGCGTGGCGACGCCCGCTGTCGAGATCGGCAGGCCGATCATGAACAGCTTTCGCGGCCCCAGACGTTCGGCCCACCGCGACGCGGCGAATCTGGATCCGGCGAACAACGCGACAACCAGCGGTATGAACGCGCAACCGGCGGCCACCGGACTGTAGCCGTAGACCTCCTGCATGACCTGGGACAGAAAGAAGAAGGCGCCCTGGATTCCGGCGACGACCAGCAGCCGACCCAGGTACGCGCCGCACCGCGTGCGGCTGGCGAACAGCCGCAGTGGGGTGATCGGCGCCTCGACCCGGGATTCGTTGACGACGAACACCCCCATCAGGGTGACGCCCACGGCGAAAGCGGTCAGGGCCTGTGCATCCGACCAGCCATCGGTCGCCGAACGGACGAAGCCGTACACCAGCGCGGTCATCCCGATCGTGGACGTCAACGCGCCGAGGAGGTCGAAACGCCCTTGGCGACCGCCACTTTCGGGCAGCGTGAACCGGCTCAACACGGTGAGCGCCACGCCGATCGGCAGGTTGACGAGGAAGATCCACCGCCACGATGCGCCCGCCACCAGCAGACCGCCCACCACCAAGCCCGCTCCGGTGCCGCCGATCGAGACGATGCTGTAGAGGCCGACCGCGCGGGTGCGTTCGCGGCCCTCCCGGAACTGGGTCATCAACAGGGCGAGGGCGGTCGGCGCCGCCAACGCCCCGCCGACCCCTTGGGCGCCGCGTGCGGCCAGAAGCTCGGCGGCGTTCTGGGAGAGTCCGCCGAGCAGCGACGCCAGGGTGAACAACGCGATCCCCACCACGAATACCCGGCGATGGCCCAACAGGTCGCCGGCGCGGGCACCCAACAGGAGTAGCCCCCCGAACGCCAGCGAGTACGCGTTGACCGTCCAGGACAGGTTCTCCGGCGACATCGAGAGCGCCTTGCCGATGTCGGGTAGCGCGATGTTCACGATCGACAGGTCGATGGCGAGCATCAGCTGGCCGACGAGGATCGTGACGAGCACGGCCGTCGGGTGACCCACCCTCCGCCGCCCGCCGGAACGCCGCCGCGGCGGCGTCACCGCCGGCCGGACCTGGGCTGGAACGGCCACGCGCTCCTCCGCCCCTGATGTATCCCGTGATCGCGTCGTCGCGGCCGACCGAATGGCTCCGGCGCCCCCTGGCGCCGGCTTCCTCCGAACATACGGAGGAAGCCTCGTATTTCCTAGTCGGGAAGGCGAAGGCAAAACCTGACACAACTGTGGTAACCTCGTCCGGATGTCCGGGTCCATGCAGCAGACCGTCGAGGAGACGGGGTGGTCCCCTCGGATGTTGCGTTATCTGGAGCAGGCGAACCTCGTCACCGCCGGCCGGTCTCCGGGGGGTCACCGGATCTACTCCCCCCGGCAGGTGGAAAGGCTGCGTCAGCTCAAGCTCCTGCTCGAGGAGTACGGGGTCGGGATCACCGACCTCGCTTTCGAAAGACGAATGCGCACCGAACCGGAACTGGCGCGCAGGATCGACGAATGGTTCGGAGCCATTCACCGCGTCAGCGAACCCCCGACCGCCGGGATCTTCCGCCGGCTCGCCGCCGACCCCAACGACAGCGCGACCTTGCCGTACGGGACCCGATCACCCAGTACCGAAGTTCAGTCCGAGGCACGTACCCACGCTTGTTCCGATCATGAAAGCGAGCACCAGATGTCCTCCTCGTCCACCGGGTCGCCGACCGTCGACTCCGCGGGATCGGTCCACGACTTCAAGGTCGCCGACCTCTCCCTCGCCGCATTCGGCCGCAAGGAGATCACGCTCGCCGAGCACGAGATGCCGGGCTTGATGGCGTTGCGTGCGGAGTACGGAAAAGCCCAGCCGTTCAAAGGGAAGAAGATCGTCGGGTCGCTGCACATGACCGTGCAGACCGCGGTTCTCATCGAGACGCTGACCGCGCTCGGGGCCGACGTCCGCTGGGTGAGCTGCAACATCTTCTCGACCCAGGACCACGCGGCCGCCGCGGTCGTCGTCGGACCGAACGGAACGCCGGAGAACCCCCAGGGGGTCAGCGTGTTCGCCTGGAAGGGCGAGACGCTCGAGGAGTACTGGTGGTGCACCGACCAGGCGCTGAACTGGCCGGACGGCAGCGGTCCGGATTCGATCGTCGACGACGGCGGCGACGCGACGTTGCTCATCCACATGGGCGTCGAGTACGAGGCCGCCGGCGCCGTGCCCAGCGCAGGCGAGGACGACTCGGAGGAGTACGGCGTCATCCTCTCCACGCTGCGCGCGTCGATCGCGGCGAACCCCAGCCGGTTCACCACCATGGCGCAGAGCATCGTCGGCGTCACCGAGGAGACGACGACCGGCGTGCACCGGCTCTACGAATTCGCGAAGGCCGGCACCCTGCTGTTCCCGGCGATCAACGTGAACGACTCGGTCACCAAGTCGAAGTTCGACAACAAGTACGGCTGCCGGCACTCACTCATCGACGGCCTGAACCGGGCCACCGACGTGATGATCGCCGGCAAGGTCGCCGTGGTCTGCGGCTACGGCGACGTCGGCAAGGGCTGCGTGGAATCGCTTCGGGGACAGGGCGCCCGGGTCGTCGTCACCGAGATCGACCCGATCTGCGCACTGCAGGCGGCGATGGACGGCCTGCAGGTCGTCACTCTCGACGACGCTCTGGGCTACGGCGACATCTTCGTCACGACGACAGGTAACAAGGACATCATCAGCGCCGAGCAGATGAGCCGGATGAAGCACCAGGCGATCGTCGGGAACATCGGCCACTTCGACAACGAGATCGACATGGCGGGCCTCGCGCGGGTGCCGGGCGTCGAGAAGGTCGAGGTCAAGCCGCAGGTCCACGAATGGCGCTTCCCGGCGAACGCCGAGAACCCGAACGGCCACTCGATCATCGTCCTGTCCGAAGGGCGGTTGCTGAACCTGGGCAACGCGACCGGCCACCCGAGCTTCGTGATGTCCGCGTCGTTCTCCAACCAGACGATCGCGCAGATCGAGATCCTCACCCGCACCGACCAGTACGGGAACGACGTCTACACGCTGCCGAAGATCCTCGACGAGAAGGTCGCCCGGCTGCACCTCGATGCGGTCGGTGCGAAGCTGACGACCTTGACCAAGCAGCAGGCCGAGTACATCGGCGTCGACGTGCACGGACCGTACAAGCCCGAGCACTACCGCTACTGAGGCGATGCAAAGCTTGGCCGGTCGCGAGAGTTCGGAGGCATAGCACAGGGCGGCGTCATTACGCAGTTCCCATCTCGGCGGCGGACGGTATCCGCGGCACCTAGCGGAGAGGACAGGGCGCCAACAGCGGCGACGGACCGCGGAAGACAACTGGACGACGTGAGAACTGACGGATCAGAGGCCGTTAGAACATCACCTGAGTGCGGCTTCGGGTGCAGCAGATAGAAGCCCAATTCGGGCATTTCGGACGTTCGATCTTCGCGTATTAGCCACTCTGGGTGAACTTGCCGGTTACTCCTTGTGTTCAGAAGATCCTCAGGTGAGAGTGCGTCGTGGAAGCCGCGGTGCCCCAGACCCCGCCACCCCGACCCTTCCAATGAATTGATCATTTCGCTTATGCCGCAGGCTGTTTGACCGAACCGGGTAGGCCGGGTCGGGGGATCCCTTTCGAGGAGTGGTCGCGATGCCGCGACGTCGTAGTGCTGCGCGCTCTTTTTCAGTCGTTCGCCGCTGGCTCGGTGTCGTCACGGGTCTTGTTGTTCTGATCGGCTCGCTCGGCTTGAGTGCGCTGATCGGCGCGAGCGCGTCGGCTGCGGCGAACCCTTCGCATCTGGGCACGAACCCGGGGAAGACGGCCTCGAAGCCGGTCTCGGTGCCCGTTCCCGCGTTGTCGACGCAAAAGTCGACCACGACCCGGCTGCCGAACGGTCTGTTGCACACCACGTTCTACCCGGGAGCGGTGAACTACCAGGCCGGAGATGGTTCGTGGAAACCGATCGACAACACCCTGACGGTGGGGGCGGACCGGCTGGCACGCAACGGTGGAAACAGCTGGTCGAGCGCGCTGGGCGCCGACGCGGCCGCCGGTGTCACTGCGTCGCAGGGCGGCACGTCGCTGAGCTTCCAGCTGGAAGGAGCATCCGCGGCGGCCGCCACGGTGAAAGGCACCACGTCGACGTATCCGAATGCCCTGCCGGGGGTGGGGTTGTCGTACACGGCGACGAACGTGGCGTTGAAGGAGACGCTGACGTTGGCGTCGGCCTCCGCGCCGTCGTCGTTCACCTTCGACGTGTCGACGAGTAGCGGGGCGACGCTGCGCGCGAACGCCCGCGGCGGTATCGACGTCATCAGCTCAGCCGGCAAGGTCGCCTACGGCTTGGACGCGCCGACCGTCGCTGACCATACCGCGAAGCCGCGGGTGAAGAGCCAGCTCGATGACCGCGGCAAAGTCACGATGGTGCTGTCCGGTTCCCCCGGCGCGTACAAGATCACGGTCGCGATCGACAAGGCGTGGCTGGCGTCGCCGGAGCGGTCCTGGCCGGTGGTGGTGGACCCGACGGTCGATTTCGGTTCGTCGGACGCGGAGGGCTGCGACATGGCGTCCGCGGACCCGACGACGTCGTACTGCGACTTCGAGCCGCTGGCGGCGGGTTATGACTCGTCGTGGCCGTCGGTGTACCGGTCGATGCTGCGCTTCGACGACATCACGACGGTGATTCCGCAGGACGCTGTGGTCGGTGATGCCTACTTGGGTGTGTACTCCTACGGGGATCCCGGGTCGGCGTCGATCGTGCCCGACTTGCACGCGATCACCCACTCCTGGACGGCGGCGGCGACGTGGAACACCTACGACGGCACGAATGCCTGGCCCACCAGCGGCGCCGCCGGCACGACGAACGGCGCCGGCGGTGACTACGAAACGGCTGCGGTGGACAGTTACGGGGAGAACAACTGGGTGCCTTCGGGCACCTGGCTCTATGCGCATCCGGGTTCGGTGGTGCAGCGGTGGATCAATGGCAGCTTGCCGAACAACGGGTTGCTGTTGATGGCCGCCAACGAGACCTCGGACAACTACGAGTCGTTTGCCTCGTTCGTCGCGTCCGATTCCTCGACGTGGCCCGATCTGACCGTCGATTGGGGCCAGCGGGACAATACCTCTGCGGCTTACAGCGCGCAGCTCGACGATCATCTGCAACTGTCGGTGGACGCGACCAGCGGGAACGTGCTGCTCGCTTCGAACCTGTTGAACTACACCGGGGTCGGCGTGGGGCTGAACGCGACCGCAACCTGGAACTCGCTGGAAGCCGACGGGCAACACGACATAGGCTTGGGCTGGAGCAACACCGTGCGTGACTCGGTCATGTACGTGAACTCCTCCGGCGCGTGGGTCAATATCGGACCCGAGCACGGTTTCGCTTTCCTGAAAGACATTTCCGGGAACTTCGTCACCCCACCGGGCGCGAACGCCACCCTCGCCGACATCGGGGGCGGCTCCTACACGCTGACTTTCAACAAGACGCAGGAAGTGTGGACGTTCAACTCGATCTCCACCGGCCCGAACTCCGCGAACGGCTATTTGGTCTCGCAAAAAGACCGGGACGGGAACACGATCAGCTACACCTGGAACACCGGCGTCACCCTGCCCGACGGGGAACCTGAATTGGACTCGGTCACCGACACCCAAGGGCGCACCCTCACCGTCGGCAGCCCCTCCGGGGACATCACTGGCTACACCGATTCCACCGGTCGCAGTGTGGGTTTCACTACCGACGGCTCCGACCGCACGTATCTGATCACCGATGCGAACGGCAAGAGCACCACTCTGACCTACACCGGGCATCTGATCACGAAGATCACCACCCCGGCGGGCAACATCACCACGATCAGCTACGACGGCAGCAACCGGGCCGCGACGATCACCCGGGTGACGAACAACACGCTGCTGACCGGCTACCAATACAGCTTCGCCTACAACACGACGTTCACCGGTTCGCCGGCGCTCGCGAACACCGTGATGACCGACCCGAACTCTCACAACACCACGTTCTACAACGACACGTCCGACAACATCAGGAAAGTGCTGGACGCGAACGGGAACTTGCGGCAGGCGACCTACAACGACAACAGCGACCCGATGACATTGAAGGACGGCCTGTCGCAGGTCACCACCTTGGCCTATGACACGAACCACAACTTGCAATCGATTACCGCTCCCACCGAAACGGGAAGCAGCGCCGGCTACAAAGAGCAGATCGGTTACAACGTGGCGGCGCAGACCGGGGGGACCTCGATCCCGGGCTATCAGTACCTGCCGTCGGGGACGACCGACGCCGAGAACCACTCGACGGCCTACACCTACACCCCCCGCGGGCAGCTCGCCACGACCACGCCGCCGACGGGCGGCGGCACGATCACCAACCACTACCAGGGCGACAGCGGAATCAGCTGCTCGGCCAAACCCGGTGAGCTGTGCTCGACGGTGGACGCCCGAGGAAATACCACTAGCTACAGCTACGACGCCTCCGGCAACGTCTCGGGCATCACCCCGCCGGCGCCGCTCGGCGCCGAAACGCTCACCGCCGACTCCCTGGGCCGGACTACGAAGATCGTGGACGGCCGCAGTCCCGCCGTGACGACGACCTACGGCTACGACGCGATGGACCGCATCACCTACCTGCGCACCGACGGCAGCGCGGCGACTGCCTGCACCAGCACGGACGCGGCGGCCGCCAAATGCCTCAAATACGTCTACGACGACGACGGGAACCTGACGTCGCGGCTGGATGTCACCGGCACGACGACGTTCGGGTACGACACGCTCAACCGGCCCACGTCCAAGACGCCCCCGACGAGCGGGACGTCCAGCTCCGTGGGCTATGACGGGGCGAACAACATCACCAGCTACACCGACGGCGGCGGCACCACCAACTACACCTACGATCCGGCGAATCAGGTCGCCAGCCTCGCCGAACCCGGCGGCACGTGCACCGGCACGCACAGCCTGTGCACCCAGTTCCACTACACCGCCGCCGGGCTGCGCGACACCACGACCTACCCGTCCGGGGAAACCGTCAACGTCACCTACGACAACGCCGGCCGCGAGATCAAGATGGACGCCCAACGCCCCGCCACCCACGCGGTGATCCTGTCGCACACCTACAGCTATCTGACGGGCACTTCCCCGTCGATGACCGACCACGACCTGCTGCAGACGGACACCCCGGCGAGCGGGTCGGCGACCAGTTACGGCTACGACAACCTGGGGCGGTTGACCTCGGCGACCACCGGCGCGAACGTCAGTTCCTACAGCTACGACGCAGCCGGGAATCTGACCCAGTCGGTGATCGGCGGCACCACCACGCACTACGGCTATAACAACGCGAACGAATGGTGCTGGTGGGGTGCCACCGCGGGGTCGAACGGCACCACCAGCTGCCCGACCACCCCCACCGGGGACGGCAGCGTCACGCACAACGGTGACGGGGATGAGGCGACCGCGACCACCAGCGCGGGACCGTTGCAGTCGCAGACCTGGAACGCGCTCGATCAGATGGCTTCTTCCACCACTTCGGGTGCCACGACTACGTTCAGCTATGCCGATGTCGGGCAGGCAGAGCGGGTCTCGGCCACGACCGGCGGCACGACGACCACGTTCACCAACGGACTCGAACTGGGCTTGACCGCACAAAAGGTCGGGACTGCGACGACTCGTTTCGTGCGCGACCCCTATGGGAACCTGATCGGCATGCTCACCAGCGGGGGATCCCACGAGTACTACATCACCGACCGGCTCGGTTCGGTCCTCGCCCTGTCCAACAGCGCCGGAACCGCGGAAGACGCCACCTACAGCTACGACCCCTACGGCAACACCACCGCCTCCGGCACCGTTTCGGTCACCAACCCGTTCCGTTACATCAGCGGCTACCAAGACGCCTCGCTGCGCTACCACCTCGGGCAACGCGAATACAACTACAGCGTGGCCGCGTTCAGCCAACAAGATTCGATCAGCCACATCAACAGCCCCACCAACGCCAACCGCTACGTCTACGCAGGCGACAACCCCACCAACTACACCGACCCAAGCGGTCTGTGCGGAGGATTCCTCGGAGTCAACTGCCTCGAACAAGCGACCAGCAATACTGTTGGTGCGCTCGGTGACGCCGCCTCAGCCACAGGAAATTTCCTGAGCGAGAATAAAGGCTGCATCGCCGCCTCGGTCGGCGTCGCCGGTGGTGTGATCACATTCGGCGGAGCCGCGGCCGCTTCCGTAGGATTAGCGCCGGAAACGTTCGGCCTGTCGTTATTTGGAGGAGTGTTGGCAGGAGCGACCACCGTCGCTTCCTTCGTCGGCGCAGCAGACGCGTGTTAGGTAAAAATGAAACTCTCTCAATGGTCAATTTTAGTCACTTGCCTCGCCCTCACCGCGTTCGGCCTGATCTATGTTCTGCAGAATCATCCGTCGGGCTATGCATTTTTGGGGTTAGGGATTTTAGGAGCTTTGGCTCTGTTGGTTGATGTTGCACGTGCCAAGAATCGCTATAAGCGCTAACAACTCCATCAGCCACATCAACAGCCCCACCAACGCCAACTGCTACATCTACGCCGGCGACAACCCCATCACCTTCTCCGATCCAAGCGGACAAGCCTGTTCGGTGACATGGTCACCAGCGGGGGATCCCACGTTCACCAACGGACTCGAACTGGGCTTGACCGCACAAAAGGTCGGGACCGCCACGACTCGTTTCGTGCGCGACCCGTATGGGAACCTGGTCGGCATGCTGACCAGCGGGGGATCCCACGAGTACTACATCACCGACCGGCTCGGTTCGGTCCTCGCCCTGTCCAACAGCGCCGGGACCGCGGAAGACGCCACCTACAGCTACGACCCCTACGGCAACACCACCGCCTCCGGCACCGTTTCGGTCACCAACCCGTTCCGCTACATCAGCGGCTACCAAGACGCCTCCCTGCGCTACCACCTCGGGCAACGCGAATACAACTACAGCGCGGCCGCGTTCAGCCAACAAGATTCGATCAGCCACATCAACAGCCCCACCAACGCCAACCGCTACGTCTACGCCGGCGACAACCCCACCAACTACACCGACCCAACCGGACAATTCAGTTTGGGATCAGCCCTTAAGATCACGGCTGCAGTTGTTGGTGTGGGCGCAGCTTTCGCAACCGGTGGTGCATCGTTGGCGTTGACCGGTGCCGCCATAGGACTGGATATCGGCGGTGGCATCGCATCTGGTGATAGCGCTGGAGAGATAGCTGGCTCTGCGATCGTCGACAGCTTTGGCCTGGGGATCGCGGGTGCTGGCGCAGCGTTAGGAGTGGAAGGGGGAACTGCAGTGGCCGTTGGTCTTCTCTACGGCGGAATCTCTGCGGGCAACACTGCCTGTAACCTTGCCTGCTGACCAGGAAGACAGTGACATGAGAAACGTCGGAGAGTTCCTACTCGTCTTCGGTATCATCTTTGGCGCAGCGATAGTATTCGCCGTAATCCGCTATAAGCATGACAAGAATAAGTAGCTAAAGCTGCTTGGCACTGCCGGGATTCGTCGGACTGCGTCGCTAAATACATGCGATATTGAAACAGGAGGAAGTCGTGATTCTTGAGTCTCGATCTCAAGAAGAACGGAATGCCCTCTTCTACACCCTGTCTTCATTAGGCTTTGATGTAATTGCCACCGTAATACTTTGTTGGGACTTAGGATCACGAGTTATCGCGTATTGTAGTTTTGGGATCGCATGTTCTCTTTTGGTAGCTGCTGGTCTTTGTTGGATCCGGCATCGCAAAGATAACGCCCAGTAGCTCGATGACGACCACGTTCACTAACGGCCTCGATCTTGCTCGGTCGATCCGACTGTAGCGCGGGAGCCGAGAAGCGGTGTCGGCGCTGACGGGGTACTGATGAATGCCGACAGAAGCGCGGGCCAGCAACGCCGGACCTTTGGAAAGGCAAGGGCGCGGCCCCCCGTTTCCTTCTACTACGAGACGTCCGACAACATCAGGAAAGTGCTCGACGCGAACGGAAACGCGCGGCAGGCGACCTACAACGACAACAGCGACCCGATGACATTGAAGTCCCGCCACCCACGCGGTGATCCTGTCGCACACCTACAGCTATCTGACGGGCACTTCCCCGTCGATGACCGACCACGACCTGCTGCAGACGGACACCCCGGCGAGCGGGTCGGCGACCAGTTAC
>Ga0081455_10002106_pt1 | contig 23721 bp, 21 predicted proteins | sample TabmetS3T2R1_FD_70207 | JGI IMG/M metagenome (GOLD analysis project Ga0081455, IMG submission 70207) | Tabebuia heterophylla rhizosphere microbial communities from the University of Puerto Rico - S3T2R1 | ecosystem: Host-associated > Plants > Roots > Rhizosphere ...
TATCAACGACTCGATGTTCACCCGAGCCTTCGCGCGAATGCAGCAGCATGTTCTTGACGATGGCATCTGCCCGCTTGCCGTGCTGGATGACCTTGTCGAGATTGCCACGCAGTGTATCAGTCAATTCGGTGATCTCGGTGCGCGCCTTCTGGTCGATCGGTAAGCCCTTCAGAGTGTCCTGCAATTCGTCGATCAATTCGGCAGAGACCCCCGAGAAATTATTGACGAAATTGAGCGGGTTCTTGATTTCGTGCGCGATACCTGCGGTAAGCTGACCAAGCGTCGAGCCCAGGGACTTGCGAAGGGACCGATCTGCCTAAGGTCCGAATAGGTTCGGTATATCTGACCGCCATGAGCGAAGAAGATGACCCGCTGGCGCGGAACGGCAACTGGCACCGTCTGTCCATCTCTTTTGATCCAAGGGCAATGGAGCAGATGGGGCCGAATCTGGAAGTCAGCATCGCCGCGGTTACGGAGCAAGGAACGACACTCTCACACCACGAGGTGGGCGCACTGATCGATACGGGATCTAAGTCATCTTGTATCTCGCCACGCCTGGCACCGAAGATGGAAGGTGGCCTACGAGGAATCCGCAGCTTGTCGCACATTTATGGCCTCCTTGAAGGTCCCCCGACGATCCGAGGCTTAGTTCGGTTCAGGAATGGGGTTGAGTTCATCCGTGACTTTTCCGTGCTCGATTACCTCGCGCCCTATGACGTTTTGATTGGTCGCGACATTCTTAGGGAAGGCCGCATGTACATCGATGGGGGTACGGGTCACTTTCGGCTCTACTTCCCGAACCGAACGGCTTAGGAAAGGTCAGCGAGTTTGCCCGATAGACTGCAGCGCGTTGTGCCACTTTTGTAGCGCCTGGCGACGCGAGAAACCGGCAGCCAGCATGTCGCGTGCCTTGCGTCCCATTGCTGCCACCAATGCAGATTCGGCGGCGAATCGTAAAATGGCCTTGACCAAGGCTTCGATGTCACCAGGGGCCACGACCTCGCCGCAGCGATGTTGTCGAATCCGGCGTGCAATCTCGCCATCTTTGCTGCAGATGGCGATGATCGGGCGGCCAGCGGCGGCGATTGCATAAAACTTACTCGGCACAATAAGGCCTTCGACCGCGGGCTTGAGCGAGAGCCAATGCACGTCGGCAACGCCGAGTGAAAATTTGAGCATTGTCTCGTCCTGATAGGGCAGGAAGAGAAAATTGCGCAGACCGCGCTGGCGGACCCGCTCGGCGAGCTCCTTCATCAAGTGACCGCTGCCGATGCAGACGAAAACGATATTGGTCATGGCATGAAGCCGTTCGGCAGCGGCCAAGATGGTATCGCAGTCGTGGGCGCGACCGAGATTGCCGGAATAGCCGACAACAAACTTGTTCTCGAGCTGCCATTGTTGGCGCAAAGGATTGTCGCGGGGGGCGACGGGCGAAATGGCGTCGTCGTCGCTCCAGTTCGGAATCATATAAATGTGGTCGGGCGGCGTCCCCCGCGCCAAGACCTTACCGGCCATGGCAAGGCTGAGCACCACGTTGGCGCTGGCGACTTTGAGGCTGCGATCGCGCAGCGCACAAAGCGCCCGCAGAATCGGGCCTTTGAGAAAAGGTACACCCAGTGCTACGGCAACTTCGGGATAGATGTTCTGCAACCAGTTGACCAGATGGGCGCCTTTGCGCGCGGCCGCCTGCATCGCCACAATCGAAATCAGCGGCGGATCGGTCATGGCCACGACGATGTCGCCCCGTTGCGCAGTTGCAAGCAATGCGCGACGGACCGATGCGTAAAACGACAGATGATCGATGGCGCGGCCCGGGCCAAATCGGGTGGTGGCGACGCGGTGGATCTCGACCCCGCTGAGGAACTCGTGTGCCGGCAGTTGCGCCCGCGGCTGATCGTAAAGTTGTTGGCTGGTGATGACATGGACCTCGTGACCCCGCGCGACCAGGTCGGTGGCGAGGTCGCCGACCAATCGGCTGGTGGCGGACTGATCGGGCGGAAAGAAGCGATTGAGGAAGAAAATGCGCTTCATGGGGACATCTTTCAGATCAGTCTGCATGGTGTTGTCCATCGCTCAACACCACGTTTATTGCGGCTCGAATGAAACGTTTTTCTAGTTTGGTTTGTCTCGTCGAACAGGAATCAAGCGGTCTGCGTGCGACTCCGAAATCGGCCCGCGCTTGGAAACTCACTCCTCACCGGAAATCTCGGCGGCCATTCGCGGAGTGGAGCGCAGGGATCAGACTACTGACAAGGCTCCGAATGAGCCCAACGAAGGTCGCCACCCAAGCCAGCAGGGCCACGTAAACAAACACGTGAGCGACCGGGAGCAGAAAGTCCAGACTCATGGCGCGCACCATCTCGAAGGTGCAGACCGCGTACATACCGAGCGGAAAAACCGTGCCCCAATATAAAGGATCGTACTTGAGCGGGATATTAGAGTGCCGCCAAACAACCAGGATGACGAGCATCGGGATCCACCAGGTTCCGGTCGCCCAAAAGAAGATCGTGAACCCCTTGAGAAACGGGAACAGCGTCTCAAGGAAGGGCGCATCCGCGGCATTCTCAATCAGGAGCGAGCCGGCGAACGTCGAGATAGCCATCGCTCCCATGTTGATCCAGTATGAGGACGAGAAATCGGCTGGCGAGAACTTGAAAAACGTGTAGCGATAGAAGATCAGCGAGATCATCCAGATGTACATCATCCCGCCCCACAGCCACATCGACAGGGCGACGAAATTGATATGTAGGCGGATGGGTTGCTCGAAATGTCGCGCGAGGAGCGCGCTCAAGAGCGCCATTGATTGCGTCGCGACAACTGCAAGCAACCACGCCCCGGTAATCCCCTGTTCGATCGTTGGCTTGGTCTCCTTGATCGTTAATGTAGTGAAAATCGCGTAGGTCAAGATGATCCAGAGGAAAAGACCAAAAATCCAGAGCGCCAAGGCGAGGTCATACGCGCCAGTGACTATCAGTTGATTTCCCATTACGCCCGTGGCGGCCACTGCAGAGAAGAACCCCGGCGCCGCCTGATGATCCGTCAAGTCGTCAAGCAGTGCGCGGCGATAGCGCAACAGCCGCCACGCCGTGAGAATCCAGAGCAGCAGATATTGCGCGGCGTTCAGCCACAGGAGAACAGCGGCAATCGTACGGAGCCCCGCGCGGTCCAAGGCGATGGAGACTATCCCTGTGGCCATGACCAAGGCGAAATAGGCCGGTGAGAGACCCCGGGCTCCTTCCGCCAGCCAGTTGATCAATGGGAAACTTCCGCCCTGCGCATTAATTCGCCGGCGTAGCTGCGCATCACCCGCTGGATCGCCACCTGCATCCAACCCAAGTCGATGGCGGGAGCGAGAGCGAAATACACCCAGCAAGTCGTTCAGACTCCGGTGAACTAGCGAAGGAGGCCGAAGACGATCGGAAAGCAGAGCCGCCGAGGCCGCCCACAAGACTGCCGATCACACTCCCGGCCTTGAGGCCATTCTCGACCAAGATATATGGGCGAGAGAAGAAAGCCTACCGGCAACGTCAGGAGTGGCTCTTAGGGCTTTCTGATCACGATCTGATAGCGCGGTTTCTGATCACGAGCTGATAGGGCCGCCACAAGTACCAGAACGGGAACATTATCAGATGCACCAGCCGCGAGAACGGGAACAGGGCGATCACCAGGAAGCCGCCGAGCATGTGCAGCTGGACCACCCAGGGCAAAGACGAGACGTACTGGGTCTGGGGATTTAGGCTCACCAGCGAGACAAGCCACGGTACGGCCGTGTCTACATACCAGTCGGCGCCCCAGCGGTAGACCAGCGAAATATAGACGCCAAGCGCCACCTGCAGCAGCAGCGCTACCAGCAGCACCCAGTCGATGGGGCTGGTCACGGCGCGGATGCGCTCGTAGGCGAAGCGGCGGAAGAACAGTACGCACAGCCCGAACAGCGCGGCAAACCCGAACGCGAAGCCCACTATCTCGATCGTATACAGGACTGCTGGCGTAGCTGTGAGACGTGCCCACAGGCCGGGTACCAGGAACCCGACCAGGTGCGCCAGCAAAACGATGACAATGCCGTAATGCCACGGTACCGAGCCCCAGAACAAACTGCGGTTTTCCAGAAGCTGAGAGGACAGGGTGGAGTAGGAAAAGCGATCGTGGCGGTAGCGGTGGACGCCGCCCCAGATCGCCAGCACGATCGCCAAGTACGGAAAAGCCACGAACAGGATGGTGTCACTCATGGGTCGTGCTCCTCACGCTCGCAAACCTAGCAGGTCGTCTGGGACGACCTCCGCGAGCGGCTTGAAAACCTTGAATTGGTGACGTCCGGCTTGCGTCCAGAACACGAGGTGCGTTTCGACCGGCGGGCAGCCCGGATCAGAACAGGGGAGCTCCGACACCATGATGGTTTCGTCCTCGGCGAGATTGAAATGCTCGCGCGCCCAGGTGCGAACGCGTTCCTGCTCGGCAGAGATGCCGGGGCTTTTCTTCGTCAAGCCAACATCCAGCAAAAGACGCAGCGCCTCGAGCGCCTGATGGTAGGGGTGCGCGCGTTTTTCGGCGACATCGCGACTGTCGTAATCTTCGCTCATCGCCAGCAGGAAGCCAGGGCCAAGAATGTCGCCCTGGCTCTGGCCCTTGAGTTGCTTGCGTTCTTCGCGATCGTCGATCTTCGCGCGTTCTATGCCGGTGTGGCCCTCGATATCAATCGGTCCGTGTTGGTGGCCGTCGGTTTCGGGCTTGGTCGTCATGCGCGCGAGCGCCGGCAGCAACCCCCGGTTCAGTAGCTCGTCGATGTCCTCCCCGCCCTTGCTCTGGGCAGCGAAGCGCAGCACGATCGACAGCCGGTCGGGAATATCACTGGTGTCCGCTTCGAATCCCTCGTCGCGATAGGCCTTCTTGAGCCCGACCAGGAAGCTGCTGCGTTTGTAGTTCTCGCCGAACAGCTGATAACCCACATACGGATGGCAGATCGAGTTCAGGTCAAAAAAGCCGCTGTAAACCTCCTGAAGCTTGCCGAGCGGGGTCTCCTCGGCGAAGCGGCGGAAGCTCTCCAGCAACGCGGCCGCCTCCGGTTGCGCCGCGCCGATCAGCGCGGCGCACTCGGTCGCCTTGCGTGCCAGTCCCGGGGCGGGATAATCGAGGATGTCCGCGAACAGCCCCAAGACCTGCGCGCGGCGCGAAAACAGGAGCTGTGCGCGGTTCGAAAAGACGCTCATGGTCCTCTTTGCGGATTGATGTGAAAGCCCGTACCGACTGCGCCTTTGTAAGTCGGGTAGTTGCGCGAGACCGGATCGAGCACCGGAAACATAGACTCGACCGCCGTGTCGCGCTCCATGGGCGGAACCACGAACCGCTCTTCGAAGGTGGGCAGCGAGGTGAGCCGGTAGATCGCCTCTACCTCGGCCGGATTAGTCTTGCCTTCGGCGAGCGCCCTTTCCACCTCGTCCGCAGGGATATCCTTGACGTTCTTCGCGCGCATGTATACGCGCACCGCGACCAGCTTGCGATAGACGTCGCGGATGACCTGTTCATTGCCTCCCGACAACAGGCTCGCCATATAGCGCAGCGACACGCGCGATCTTTCCAGCGAGCTCATCAACGGCCCCAACCTCGCCTCCGAGGCCACGTTGTCGTACACGCCGTTGCCGGTTTTGGCGAGCACCGGGCCCAGGGGCGGCACATAGAACAGCATGGGCAGGGTGCGGAACTCCGGATGCAGCGGCAGCGCGAGTTTCCACTTATTGACGAACTGGTAGACGGGCGACTTTTGCGCCGCGTCGATCTTCGAATCGGGAATCCCGCTCGCCTTGGCAGCCGCGATCACCTCCGGGTCGAAGGGGTTCTTGATCACGTCGCGCTGCGCCTGCACCAGCGATTCTTGCGGCGCCCTGGCCGCCTCCTCGATGGCATCGGCGTCGTAGAGCAGCAGGCCGATATAGCGGATACGCCCCACGCATGAGTGGAAGCACGCCGGAGGCTGCCCGCTTTCGAGGCGCGGATAGCACAGGATGCACTTCTCGGCCTTGCCGGTCGACCAGTTGAAGTAAGTTTTCTTGTAGGGGCAGCCCGAGACGCACATGCGCCAAGCGCGGCATCGTTCCTGGCTGACCAGCACCACACCGTCCTCGCCGCGCTTATAGATCGCCCCTTGCGGGCAGGCCGCCACGCAGCCCGGATTGAGACAATGGTTGCAGATACGCGGCAGGTAGAAGAAGACGGTACTGTTGATCTCATTTATCTGGCGCATTTCCTCCTCGGTGGCGCCGTCGAGGTTCGGATCGTTGTTTGCGTAGACCTGCGAGCCGCCTAGGTCGTCGTCCCAGTTCGGCCCCGCCTCGATGGTGTCCATGTATTTGCCAGTAACCATCGAGATGGCGCGCGCGGTGGGCTGGTGCTCGCCTAAAGGCGCGTCGAACAGGTTCTGGTAGTCGTAGGTCCAGGGTTCGAAATAGTCGTCGAGCTGGGGCAGATAGGGGTTATAGAAGATGTTGGTTAGCGTTCCCCATTTGCCCTGCAGGCGCAGCCGTAGCCGCTTCTGCCTCTTCCCTTCGACCACCCAGCCGCCGCGGTATTTGGTCTGGTCCTCCCAACGTGTCGGGTATCCCGTGCCCGGCTTGGTCTCCACGTTGTTCCAGTACATGTACTCGGTGCCCTTGCGGTCGGTCCAGATGTTCTTGCACGCGATCGTGCAGGTGTGGCAGCCGATGCACTTATCCAGGTGAAAGACCATCGCAACTTGAGATCGGAGTTCCATCTGAATCCTCCTTCGATCCTATTCCTTTTTCCTTTGTAGTTCCTATGCCTAGCCGCATCCCGCTGTCGCCGGGGCATCGCGTACGGAGACCACGGTGACGTCGAACTCGAGCGTCATCCCGGCGAGTGGGTGATTGGTATCGACCACCACGAAGCCGTTCTCCTCGTTGACCTCGGTGATCATCACGTTCTCCGCGCGGCGGCCGTCCTCGCTTTGCGCGAGAAAACACATCCCCGCTTCGACTTGGTCGGCGCCGCCAAACTCCTCGGCGGGCACCCGCTGCTGCAACGCCTTGTCGCGCTCGCCATAAGCATCTTCGGGCGGCAGGATCGCCACGAAGCGCTCGCCCTCCACCTTGCCCTCGAGGGCTCGTTCGAGGGCGGGCAGCAACCGCCCGCTGCCGTGCAGATACTCCATCGGCTCGTCGCCCCAGACTGCCGAACGGATGTGACGGATCGCGCCGTTGGTGCGCAGCGTGTAGTTGATGGTCACGTACTTTCCGGCGCCGACTCGCGCCGGCGCGCGGACTGGCGCCCGCAGGAGTTCAAGAGATAGGTCGCGCTCTTTCATCGCGATGTCATGCGAATGAGTCTCATGCGAATGAGTCTCATGCGAATGAGTCTCATCAAGCGAATGAGATTCAGGCGATTGAGTCGCGGCGCCACCTACCATTCCAGCTTCTCCATTTTGCGCACGACGACATGGGTATCGCGCGTAAAGATCCCAGTGGGGCCCCAGTAGTTGAAGCCGTAAGTGAACTGGGCGTAGCCGCCCGCCAGATACACTGGGTTGATGCGGGTGCGCGTCACGCTGTTGTGGCTGCCGCCGCGCTTCCCGCGCTCTTGCGATATCGGGATGTACACCGTGCGCTCGACCGCGTGATAGTACATGCAAGTGCCCGGCTGGATCCGGCGGCTCACATTGGCGCGGGTCACCACCACACCGTTGTCATTGTAGACCTCGACCCAGTCGTTATCCTCGATACCTACCCGTGCGGCGTCCCGGTCGTTGATCCACACCGGATCCATGCCGCGCGACAGCAGCAACATGCGGTGGTTGTCCTTGTAGGTGGAGTGGATGTTCCATTTGCCGTGCGGCGTGATGTAGTTCAACACCAGGGAGCGGTCGTCGACGCGGCTTTTCACGATATCGCCGGTCTTGCGCGGCTCGAGCTTCGGCTTGTAGGTCGAGATGTGCTCGCCGAAGTCCAGGTACCAGGGGTGGTCGACGTACAGCGTTTGGCGCCCGGTGAGCGTGCGCCAGGGTATTAGCCGCTCGACGTTCATGCACCAGGCGGAGTAGGCGCGGCCGTCGTTGACCATGCCGCTCCAGCACGGGCTGATGAGCAGGCGCTTCGGCTGGCGCGTGATGTCGCCGAAGTTCATAGTCACGCCGCGCACCTTGTCGGCGAGGTCGGTGAGCGGGAGGCCGACGCGCTGCTCTTCATGATGGAAGGCCTGCCAGCAAGCCTCGCCATTGGTCTCCGGCGCGGTCAATAGCAGCGTGTTGCACGCGTCCAGCACGTCCTCGAGGCTCGGATAACGTTTGCCGCCCCACTCGACGCAACGCATGTGCCTCGGGTCGGGCATCGGCATAACGGGATTCTCGAGCATTTGGTCGTACTGCATCTTGATATTGACGTGCACGCCGTTACAGGAGAGGCCGTCTTCGCGCGCCATCGGCCCGAACGAGATGAATTTGTTGTAGAGGTTCGCGTAGTCGCGCTCGACCACCCGCAGATGCGGCATGGTCTTGCTCGGCACCGGTTCGCACTCGCCCTCGGCCCAGTCGCGGACCTGCGGCTGCGCCAGTTCGTCAGGCGTGTCGTGCATGAGCGGCGCGGCGACCAGGTCGCGCACCGGCTTGGGAAAGGCGAGCGGCGCCATTTCGCTTACCCTGCGCGCGAGCAGCTTGAAAATCTCCCAGTCCGTCTTGGATTCAAACACCGGCGGCACCGCTGCCCCGAGATTGTGTATGAACGAGTGCAGGTCGGTCGAGTTGAGGTCGTTCTTCTCGTACCAGAAGGCCGTCGGCAGCACGATGTCGGAGTAGAGCGCCGAGGAATCCATGCGGAAATTGATGTCGACCACCAGGTCAAACTTTCCACGCGGCGCCGGGTCGCGGTATTTCACCGTGCGCGTCTTGCCGCTGGCGCGATCGGCGGCGATGGCGTTGTCGTGCGTCCCGAGGTAATGGCGCAAGAAGAATTCCATCCCCTTGGCGCTCGCCGAGATGGCGTTGCCGCGCCAGATGAACCACACCCGCGGCCAGTTCTCCGGGGCATCCATATCCTCCACCGCAAAGCGCAGCTTCTTGTCCTTGAGCTGCTCGACGACGCGCCCAACGATCTCGCTGTCGGTCTTCGCGCCGGCGCGCTCGGCCTCGGTCACGATGTCGAGCGGATTGCGGTTGAAGTGCGGGGTCATAGGCATCCAGCCCGAGCGCACCGCCTTTGCCAGCAGGTCGATAGCATGGCCCTTGGCCCAGCGCGGCTTTGGGCTCGTCAGGCCGTACTCGGTGAACTCCCGCTCGTAGCGCCACTGATCGCTATGGCAGTAATGCCAGGTCGGCGACTGCACACGCCGCGGCGGCTTGACCCAGTCGAGGGCGAAGGCGAGCGTCAACCAGGGTGCTTGGGGGGCAAGTTTTTCCTGGCCGACGTAGTGGTTCATCCCGCCGCCGTTGCGTCCACAGCAGCCGCACAGAATCAGCGCGGTGATGGCCGAGCGGTAGATGAGATTGTTGTAGTACCAGTGGTTGGCGCTGGCGCCCACGATGACCATGGAACGGCCTTGAGTGAGCTCTGCGTTGCGGGCAAACTCGCGCGCAAACCTTAGCACCGTATCGCGGCCGATGCCGGTGAAGCGCTCCTGCCACGCCGGCGTGAACAGCGCGTTTTCGTCGTCGTAGCTCGACGGATAGGCGCCCTCGAGGCCGCGGCCCACGCCGCACTGGGCGATCAGCAGGTCGAAAGCGGTGGTCACTAGTACCTCGCCCTCCGCGGTGGCGATGCGCCGCACCGGCACGCCGCGCGCCACGGTGGGCGTTGCTGCTTCCGGCACTCCATTGGCGAAATCATCGAACTCCACCTGGACCACAGCATCAGATTGATCGATGAGGCTCAGCACTGCATCGATGGGGCTGTTGTCTAGGCCGTCCTCCTGGGAGAGGTTCCACTTGCCTTTCTCTTTCTGAGGCCAGCGAAAGCCGACCGTGCCCTTGGGCATGCGCGGCTCGGCGCTTTTGGCGTCGAGTACCAGCATCTTCCAGTCGCCGTTTTCGACGTCTTTATAGCGCGCCAAGCGATTGGCGCGCAGCAACTGCCCCGCGCGATAACCCTTCCCATCGCGGACCAGTTCGACGAGGAACGGACAATCGGTGTAACGCTTGAGGTAATCGAGGAAATAAGGGACTTGGCGGTCGACGTAGAACTCCTTGAGGATGACGTGATTGACCGCCATCCATAGCGCGCCGTCCTGTCCCGCCTGGAGCGGGATCCACTCGTCGCAGTACTTGGCGATTTGGCTGAAGTCCGGCGCGAGCACTACGAACTTGGCCCCATTGGTGCGCGCCTCCGAGATGAAGTGCACGTCCGGGGTGCGGGTCATGTTCAGGTTCGACGCCATCGAGACGATGAACATGCTGTTGTACCAATCCGCGCTTTCGCACACGTCGGTCTGGTCGCCCCAAACTTCCGGGAATGAGGTTGGCAGGTCGGCGTACCAGTCGTAGAAGCTCATGTTCACGCCGCCGAATAGCTGGAGAAAGCGCGAACCCGCCGCATAGGAGAAAAACGACATCGCCGGGATCGGCGAGAAGCCCATCACCCGGTCCGGCCCCCACTTGCGCGCCGTGTACAGGGAGGCAGCGGCGATCAACTCCGACACGTCGTCCCACTTGGCGCGGCGGTAACCGCCTTTGCCGCGCGCCTGACAGATGCGCGAACGCTTTTGTGGGTCCTCGACCAGCGAGCCCCAGGCCTCCACCGGATTGGAATGCTGGCTTTTCGCTTCGCGCCAAAAGTCGAGCAGCGGGCCGCGTACATATGGATATTTCACCCTGATCGGGCTGTAGACGTACCACGAGGCGGAGATGCCGCGCTGGCAGCCGCGCGGCTCATAGGGTGGCAAACCGGGCTCGAGCAATGGGTAGTCGGTCTGCTGCATCTCCCAGGTGACAATCCCGTCCTTCACGTAGATCGCCCAGGAGCAGCCGCCGGTGCAATTAACGCCATGCGTGCTGCGTATGACGTTGTCGTGAGCCCAGCGGTTGCGGTAGAACTCCTCCCACTTGCGCTCCTGCGGATTGACTATGTCGAGTATCCAGCTCATGGGCGTCTCCTCGGTACATTCGCGGGAGGTTGGTCGCCGCCTCCCGGACCAAATCGGGCCTTCCAACCAGGGTGGAACGGACCCGTAAACCAACCGCCATGGTACGCACCGGCATGCGGGCCCCTTTCATCGGCGATGGTTCGATGAAAGGCGCCAGGCCCGGTCGTGGGTTCGGCCACCATCGGACGCCATACCCCATTGCGCAGTCGGTTCCGCCATCTCAAGCCCGCGACCGCCAGCAGGACGACAAGGCCCAGCGCAGCCAGACCCCCGAGTTGCCCTATTGCTTCCGCCGGGCGTTGGGCCACCCCGGCCTGGCCGACGAAAGCGACCAAGCTCGCGGCTTCTTCGGTGGTCACCGGCTGCCGCGACCATACGGCTTTCATGGTGGGCGTGGGCGCGCCGGCGACGAAGGCGTTGAGCCCGGCCGCTCCGCCGTATTTCGCGACCGCTCCGGTCAAGTCGGGCCCAAGCTGCCCGCCGCCCAGGGCCCCGATGCCGCCGACGCTATGACAGCCCATGCACGGCGGCCCGCCGTTTTGAAAGCGCGTCACGCCGGTAAACAGGGCTTTGCCGATCTCAGGGTTACCCTGGACGGGCGCGCTCGCGGCCTGACCCGCAGCTGCCGGCGCAGAGGGCTGCGCCGCTGCAGTTTCCAGATACGCGAGGACGGCGGTGACGTCGGAGGTGCTGAGCCCCTGGTTGGGCATCGGCACATCGCGCCATTGGCGCAGCAACTCGGTGGCAATCGGGTCTTTCTTGGCAAGCATTGCATCTGGTGCTGCGATCCATTGCTCTAGCCATTCGCGCGGACGCTTCGCGGTGACGCCATTCAGGTCGGGGCCAACGAGAGGGCCTTTGCCTACGGTGTGACAGGCGGTGCATTTTTCCTGGAATATTTTATTGCCCGCCTCCGCATCGGTTCCGGCAGCGTTCGCCCCGGTCCATATGCCTGCAACCATCGCGAGCGCAACAATAAACACCCATCGCCCGGTCGCCATGAGTTTCTCGTTCGTCATCTGCCTGTCCTCAGATAGATCGAGATCGGCCGTATATGAAAATATCGAAATCAGCCATATATAAAGATCGAAACCAGCCATATGTTAAAGCCTAGGCCAATAGTCAGTCAATCGATGAATCACATTGTATCCCAACGTGGAACCCTCAATCATGTATCTGAGGCATTCGGCCACACGGCCTAGGAGAACATAATGGCTAAGACGCAGTTGCCCGCGTTCGTGCAGGAGCATGCGCGTCTTGGCAGGCTTGATGTTGGCGACTTAGAAATGCCGCGACTGAAACTGCTTCAGGCATCGTCGCCCGAGCTTACTGAATTCAACAACGCCAAGCAGGGCGAGTTTTGGCACAGCCTGATCGATGAATCGTTCGGATCGACTGTTCGCATTTGCCCAATTTACATCGACTGGCGCTTTATTCTGTGGCGTCCGCGGGAAGCGGGCGGCGGCATTCTTGCTCGAGCCGACGACGCCAAGCATTGGACGCCCGCCGATACCGAGTTTACGATTAAGCTCAAGAGCGGCCACGAAGTGAAGTGGCGGACTGCCCGCACGGTGGCGGCATCGGGTCTTGATAGACGGGGCAGCTTTAATCCGAGCGATCCTAATTCGCCACCAGCTGCTACGCGCATGTATTCGATCGTATGTTCATTTCCGGATCGGCAAGATTTGCCGCCTGCGGTGGTGACATTGCAGCGGGCGGCCATCAAGGCGGCAACCAAGTTGATCGATATATTGAAAGTCCAGCGTGCCCCCTCCTTTGGCGTGATTTTTGAAATGGCCTCATTTAAAGACAAGTCGCCATCCGGCGAGTTTTATAATTACGCCCTTGAGATGGTCGGGACAGTGGAGGACAAACCTTTCTATGAGGAGAATTTTGCGCAATACCGCTTTTTCATGGAGCACGGCCTCAAAGTGAAAGACCTGGAAGGTGCGCAAGAGGATGAGGCCAGTAGCGCTGAGGAGAAGTTTTGATGTTCTTAATCGCTTTCACTGGATCTAGTACCGAGCGACGTCAGCTGTCCGCCGTGAAGAAGGAACGCGATCAGGAATACGAGGTCCAAGTCGATCTCAATCGCAAGCATCTTCAAAAGGTCCAGCGCAAACCAAAATATCCAGCAGTTCTCAGACTTGACCCTAAATGGTGGTTGCATACATCCTCTTCGTGAAGCCGATGGACAACGTGCAGGCATTCGAATTCGACGGCGCAGCCGCCAAGCGGGGGCTGATCGATCCCTTTGGCCGTGCCATTTCCTATCTGCGCGTCTCGGTTACGGACCGGTGCGATTTGCGCTGCGTCTATTGCATGGCGGAAAACATGTCGTTTCTGCCCAAGTCGGAAATCCTGAGCTTGGAAGAACTCGACCGGCTGTGCTCGGCCTTTATTGCGCGCGGCGTACGCAAGCTTCGCCTCACCGGCGGCGAGCCCTTGGTGCGGCGTGGCATAATGACGCTTGTGGATTCGCTGTCGCGGCACCTGCGCTCCGGGCAGCTCGATGAACTGACTTTGACCACCAATGGCTCGCAGCTGGAAAAATATGCCCGCGATCTGCGCGCCACCGGCATCCGCCGGATCAATGTTTCGCTCGACACGTTGGATGCCGAGAAGTTTCACGCCATCACGCGCTGGGGCGCGCTCGATAAGGTGCTTGCCGGCATCGAGGCCGCCCAGTCGGCCGGGCTTAAGATCAAGATCAACGCCGTGGCGCTCAAGGGCGTCAATGAAGACGAGTTTCCAGAGCTGCTCGAATGGGCTCATGGTCGCGGCATGGATTTGACCCTGATCGAAGTGATGCCGCTCGGCGAAATCGGCGAAGGCCGGCTCGACCAATATCTGCCGCTGTCGCTCGTGCGCGCCCGGCTCGCCGAGCGCTACCGGCTCGACGACATCGACTACCGGACCGGCGGACCGGCGCGCTATGTGCGCGTTGCGCAAACCGGCGGCCGGCTCGGGTTCATCACTCCGCTGACGCATAATTTCTGCGAATCCTGCAATCGCGTACGGGTGACCTGCACCGGCACGCTCTATATGTGTCTCGGCCAGCAAGACGCGGCCGATCTGCGCAAACCATTGCGCGCCTCGGAAGCCAACGACCTGCTCTTTGCTGCGATTGACGAGGCGATCGGCCGCAAGCCCAAGGGCCACGACTTCATCATCGATCGCCGCCACCAGCGTCCCGCCGTCGCCCGCCACATGAGCGTGACTGGCGGATAGTCGACTGGCTTCCGCGGGAATTCAAACCCTCTCCCGCATCGCCCGACGCACCGCGGGCGCGGCAGTTTCTTGCACAAGTCGCTTGGTGAGATCGTGAACAGTGGTCTCGAACCGATCATCGTCGGTTCACCGTTCATGATCAGATGGCCGCTCTGAGCGCTCGCTAGCCCACCTGGGCAACAATTCATTCAGCTCCCGAATTGTTCGGTCACGCTCGACAAAACCTTCGTGCAGCTGGCGTTGCTGGCGCTCCACATTTGCCGCGAGCAACACGTTGTCCGCCTCCAGTTGTCGCAGTCGTCGGATATCAGCGCGGTTGGTTGTCCCAACAACAATGTGAACGCCAGCGAAGATCCGCGAGACAATATCCTGGGTCGTCGCCGGATGTGTAAGGGCCGCCCAATATGCACCGGGAATGTCACCTACTTAAGGAGACCGGCATCCTGGGTCGTCGCCGGAAGCATAAGGGCCGCCCAATATGCGTCGGGAATGTCACCTTGTTTACCCAGGGAGCCCGGCAGCTTGCTTGACGCGAGCGTCGGCGCCAGCATCCTCGAAGGGCTCGATGAGATATCGACCTCAACCGCCTGAAGCTGCCGGCGCCGCTGCCCCATTCGGTCGCCTGCACCAACGGAACCACGTATCCCGTCGCAAGTTGGATTGACGAGAACGTCGATGCGGTGGTAGCCTAACGAGAACGCCGAATCCTCCGAGCGAGAGGAGGCCTTCATGTGCGACTACAGTCTGCATCACGTCGCCTCGCGGCCCGCCAAGGTTAGCGACAAGCTGGTTACGACGGAACTTGCGAGATCAAGCGCTCGTGGCTTTGCCGCCGTCGGGGAGCTCGGTGCCAAGCTCGTAATTCATGACAGTCCACCCAAGGTGGCGGTCTGCCTGCTGCCCGGAACGGAACTGGCCTTCGACGACGATGTCCGGTATGAGCGCGCCTTCAGCCTTTTTGGCAAGGCCCGTGTGAATCACAAGGTCGCACGCTTTCGGCAGATCGATGGGAACGATCCGCACGTTCAGCACGATGCGTTGGAGTTCCCAAATGGGCAAGTTCTGAAGCTCACGCAGCTGGTCGGTGGCCAAATCGCCACGGTGCTGCAGTTGCCGGTCGCGACAGAGCACCCCGAGCATATTGAAACTGGACACGTTGCCCGCTCGTCCGACTCGCGCGTCGTCTTGAATCGGGTGTCGCTCAGGCCGGGAATGGCTTCGATCCTGATGCCGAATCAGGGCGCGGTGATGTTGTGGCAGGCCTTCCGCAGCACGGCCATCAGACTCTCGGCCGCGTTGGTGGAGTCATTCCGCCGTTTGACGGCTCACAGGCAGCATCCGATTCTGGGTGTCGATGCCGAAAGGATCGAGGCAAGCATCAAGAAGGACGTGTTCGCGGTGACGCTGCCGAAGAAGCCCGCGGCACAGAAGCCCGAGAAGAAGATCGAGGTCACGGCTGCTGCGTAGTCGGCCGTTAAGAAGCCGGATTGAGCGGTACTACGACCGAAGTGGCCATCGGTCAGAGTAGGTCGCGGAAGTCTGCACACTGCGCTAGCGGGCTCGTCGCTCACGCCACCAAACATCTCGTGGCAAATGAAGTTGAAGCGAACGCCGATGCCACATAATATGTTCCACGGCAATTCCTGCTTCGCCTAATCAACAAAATCTCATTGCCTTAGAATGCACGCGCTACTGAGAGCCATCGGAGTTCTCGCTTTGATCGCGGGACTGGGCTTTATGGGAAACGGCTTCCGCCTTTTCGCCTATCCCGGCGACCACTTCATGATGGTGTATTTCGGTGCCGGGATGGCCGTGGTCGGGCTTTTGCTTATAGTCTTCTCACGACCCTCCGACGAACCACGAGTTTAATCGTTGATCGGCGTGCTCGACCGCGTGCTTTATCTCGGCAGCGGCCAGGGCGGAGGCGGTGATGAAGCCGGTGTTGCGTTCCAAATTTCCACCGGCACGCGCGCCGCGTCCGCTAGCTAGCTAAGTACAGCCTGCCCATTGCAGTTTCCTCAGTTATCGATCCCCTCACCGGTCTCATTCGACCGCGCGCCTTCAATTTCGCGCGTGAGTAGCCCGGCGATCAACAGCCCAGCAACGAAAATGTCGGGGCTCACCGTTGAAACGTGAATGCCTTGCTGGTACATGCGATCCGCAACCGCCTCCATGAATGCCTGATCGCTGAGGTTTTGTTCACCCCAACTCGCATCACGCAGGCCGCGGACTACATCGAGCGATGTTTCGGCCTCGATCAGCAACCCATCCTTTGTACGGTATCGCATGGGTGTTCTCTCCTTAGGCAGCTGCTTCTACTTCTGCGTTTCTTGAGCATGTTCCGCCCCGATCGAATTGGGGATTTTTATGGAGCGCAAGCCGCCAAGTGCGCCGATATTGGCCTCGACAAACACCCTGGAACGCTTCTAGAACTCTTCAAGATAGCTCCAATATTCAGGCCGGCCGACAGCCGGACACGATTGCCAATGCCCCACCCCGATAATCGCCCGGACATTGATTACCACGGCTATTTCACCGGAGCGCTGACGCGGCTCCATGCCGAACGGCGCTATCGGGTATTCGCTGATCTGGAGCGCATCGCCGGGCGCTTTCCGCATGCAGTGTGGCATTCGCCGCAGGGACCGAAAACCGTCGTCATCTGGTGCTCCAACGACTATCTCGGCATGGGCCAGCATCCGAAAGTCGTCGGCGCCATGGTCGCGACCGCGACCAGAATGGGCACCGGCGCCGGCGGCACGCGCAATATCGCCGGCAACAACCATCCGCTGGTGGAGCTCGAGCGCGAGCTCGCCGACCTGCACCGCAAGGACGCCGCGCTGGTCTTCACCTCGGGCTATATTTCAAATGAAACCGGCATATCGACGCTGGCGCGCTTGATGCCGGACTGCCTGATCCTCTCCGACGCGCTCAATCACAATTCGATGATTGAAGGGGTCCGCCAGGCGCGTTGCGAGAAGCAAATCTTCCGCCACAACGACATGGCGCATCTGCAGCAGCTGTTGGCCGTTGCCGAGCCGCTCCGCCCCAAACTCATCGTCTTCGAAAGCCTCTATTCCATGGACGGCAACGTGGCGCCGCTGGCGCAGATTTGCGATCTCGCCGCGCGCTATGGCGCGATGACCTATGTCGATGAGGTGCACGCGGTCGGCATGTACGGTGCGCGCGGCGCCGGCATTGCCGAGCGCGACGGCGTCATGGACCGAATCGACGTGGTCGAAGGCACTCTCGCCAAGGCGTTTGGCTGTATCGGCGGCTATATTGCCGGCTCAAGCGCACTGGTCGACGCGGTGCGCTCCTATGCGCCGGGATTTATTTTTACGACCGCGCTGCCGCCGTCGGTCTGCGCCGCGGCGACTGCGGCGATCCGGCACCTGAAAGCTTCGAATTGGGAGCGCGAACGCCATCAGGAGCGTGCGGCACGCACCAAGGCGGTGCTGACCGCCGCCGCGTTGCCGGTGATGACGAGCCCGACGCATATCGTGCCGGTCTTCGTCGGCGATCCCGAGCGCTGCAAGCAGGCCAGCGATCTTCTGCTTGGCGAGCACGGCATCTACATCCAGCCGATCAACTATCCGACGGTGCCGAAGGGCAAAGAACGGCTGCGCATCACGCCGAGCCCCTATCACGACGACGGCTTGATCGACACGCTGGCCGAAGCCTTGGTCGACGTCTGGCAGCGGTTGGGATTACCGTTCAAGCAGCGCGCGCTCGCGGCCGAGTGAATCTCCTGCTTTAGCTGCGGCCTGTCACGGTCCGGAGCATCCTGCCCCTTTTTGGCTATCCGCCGCGCCGCGACAGCGATCAAAAGTGACGACCAAAAATCACGCCAGATTCGAGTAACCCACCTTCGGTGGAGAGATCGATCGGGGCCTCGCCGGCATTGACGCGCCCGCAGGACGGCCGCATAGCCGCTGTCACGAGCGATGAGCGACTGACCGATCCGCCGCATATGTGGGCGCAGTCACTGAGAAGCTTGCGCGTCGGATAAAAGCGTAATGCATTACGGCTGAGGGACACCAATGGCCGGCGCTCGCGACTCGTCCAGGCGAAGTCAGCATATTGGAATGAGAAATGCGCAGCGCCCTAGCTGCAGCCCTGATTAATGACCTCCTATGGCAATGCGAGGCACGAAGTGGCATACAACGATGTTCGCTCGGGCGTAGGTGGCTTTAATTCGGATGGAAATGGTGTCGTTATTTCTCATAATTGCTGGCGTCTTCGGCGCAGCCGGTATCGCTCTCGCGGCGGCTGGTGCACACGCGGCTCCTAGCGCTGGGCTCGACAGCGCCGCCAACATCCTGTTGTTTCACGCGGTGGCAATTCTTGGAGGCACAGCTCTTTTGCTCCAAAGCATGCTATCTCGGCAGCTTGCCTTGATAGCTCTTGCAGCGTGGGCGTTGGGCACGATCCTATTTTCAGCCGATGTCGCATTGCGAGCTTTTGTGGGGCAACGACTTTTTCCGATGGCCGCGCCGACGGGAGGAATTATCTTGATTCTAGCCTGGCTAGTTTTGGCAGCTGCCGCACTTGCTAAAGCATTTGATCACTCCGCGTAAGATAACTCTGTCGGCGCACATCCCTAGTGGCTTTGGCACTTCTGCGGTCGATCTCGCTGGATTCCGGTGCCAAGCCCAGTTGTGCCGTCGCCGCCGGTGCGCGTATAGACCTTGTCGAGAACGACCACCGCCGCATTCTCTCTCTGCTATTTCGCCATGATCCAGACCGTGATCATGATAACGACGATGGCGATGAATTGCAGCAGCACGCGAAGCCGCATGAGCTTCTGCGATGTGTTGCCCGAGCCCCCGCGCATCGTATTGATGAGACCAAGGAGGAGCACCACCGCGACGGCGCCGATGGCGAACAGAACAACGATTTGACCCAACAACGAAGATACTTCCCCAAATAACGGCGAGCGCGATAGCGAGCCACATGATTTGCCGCGTTTCGGCTAACGCTTATTTTTAGGTTGTGGGCGAATATTTCGCAAGTGGCCCGCGTAGCTGGTCAAGCAAACCCAAGTGCTGGAGCGTGCCAATTGCGAGCTGCGTGATCCGATGGCTTCGCTCCGCCGCTGTAGACAGTTTTTCCCAACTCGTTATAAAGTTGTGGTGACGGGAGTGCCGTGAACCAAGTATGAATAAATCATTGCCAAAATCTGATGGTTCTTCCTTCCTCCTTTGCGAAGATGTGAGGGAGGAGGTCAATAACAAGCTCAGCATCATTGGCGTCTTTCCAAACGACGATATTGCCCTTCAAAAAGATGTTCTGATTCCATCTCTCATGGCTGTATTGTTTGCTCGCGGGGGTGAGGGGCCTTGTGAGACGACAGTTTCACTTATCGATCCCAAAGGTCAGACGGTGATTGAAAGTCCGAAACAAACGGTGGCCCTTGAGAAAAACAAAGCTCATCTTGCGGCGATTAGGGTCCTTGCTCCACATTTGATGGTTGGGCAATACACAATAAAATTTTTCTTCGACGACGTACCGATTCAACGTACCTTCGAAGTGAAGACGGCATAGGGGTTGACGCCCCACTTTGCGTCTGCGGGCCTCGTCTGTGCATTAAAGTTTTGTCTACGGGGTAGAGCAAGTTCGCCAAGTGACGCTTGACAGTAGCGGTCGTTTGTTCATTCACAATGGCGCTATCGGAGTCCTTCTGGATTTGCCGATCGCATCAACAGGCGGGGCCTAACCTAGGGTTAGCCGTGCAATCGCCATGTATGCAACGAACGCGCTCGCACAGTTGGACAATCCATCCTGTACTCGTTGAATTGCCCGACGCACGTCAGGTGGCAGTGGATCTTCGTCTCCATAATGTATTTCGAACATCTCATCGCATTCCCTAGACGCTTCCGCCATTTCTTTAAAAATGTGCCTTACGTTCGGAATTTCCGTCCGATTTTTCGCCGCTGCCATTACCACCCTGTACATAGAGTCCAGTTCTGCCGCACGACTGTTCAATGCTTGAATTGTTTCTCTCACGAAATCTGCATCGCCCATTATCTCCTCCTACTCGAGCTTGAAGTTCAGCGGGTCGAAATCGTAGACGTTCTGATCGCAGGCGAAAACTGGCGAGATCATAATGAGAACGCTTTCTTCATTTGGCCCACGACGCAATCTCCATGCACTGAGTTGCTGTCGGTCAGTTTTATCCCAACGCAACAAAAACCGCGCCCCTAGCCCGAGGCTCGCCAGAAGCATCGTAGCGGCTAAAACAACGGACCGGATGTCGGTAAGAAGCTCACAATGTCCGCTTTGCGCCATAAGCAGACGTTTCGCCAAATCTGACCCAGATCCCGCTTTACCTCAAAGATCGGGTAATTTGGACGGCGTTCTAGTGGATAGAAGATTTTGGGTGCCGCGCTTCAGGCTGAGGCTGATGGTGAAATGAGGTCCGCAGATGCAGCCTCAAGCATCAGAAGGAGGAGCGCAGCATGGACCATTTTGCGGGACTGAACGTTTCGGTCAAGTACACGGGAGTCTGCGTTGTGGATAGCATGGGCTTCGGGAGCTCTAAGGTTGCAAGCGAGCCCGATGCGCAGTTGCGAGCAGCGTCGGGGAAATGGCGATTCGCAATCGTCTACCTGTCCGTTACGATGGACATCCATGGGTGCCGCGCGACAATACAACGATGTTGGCCGAAACTTAGGACCCTTCACCAGGGTCTTCGGCCACTCCGAAACCTAGCGCTAGCCGGCGAAATCGGCGGAGCGGTTTACCGAGCCGCGGCGCCATCACCGCCTTTTCGACCTTGGTTTCGCCGCATTCAGGACAAGAGATCTCGCCGGCCCTCTGCTGCGCCTCGAACCCGTCGCCGTCACGAAACCAACCTTCAAATTGGTGGCCACGGGCGCAACGCAGCGTAAATAAAATCATCGATACTACCTCCGAGCCGTGCGTTGTACTCGGCTCTTCCCGTCATTTGCAATCGGCCACCGTCAATGCAAAAGAGCACGCGATCGCCCCAGTCTTCGACGGCCCCCTCTGTCTGGGTCAACCGCTTTTTGCCGCTGATCAAGCCAGGTGGTTTTGTGCTCGACCTGGCGGCCGGCAGTGGCCGGCATGTTCGCCTGCTTCGCGACTGCGGATTTGCCGTGTGCGCGGTCGACCGTGATACCACGGCACTGTTGGCGTTCGCGGGGCCGTGTTGCGAGGTGCGTCGGATCGACCTCGAGACCGACGACCGTAGGCAGCTCGGCGATGACTATGATGGAATCATCGTTACCAATTACCTGCACCGCCCGCTGCTCCCGGCGATTGCCCGCGCCCTCGCGCCGGGTGGAGTGCTGATCTACGAGACCTTCGCGCGCGGCAACGAACGCTTCGGCCGGCCACGCAATCCCGATTTCCTGCTTCGCCCCAGCGAGTTGCTCGAAGCCTTTACAACGCTTACGGTCGTCGCCTTCGAACAGGGAGAGGTTTCGGTACCACGCCCCGCCGTGATCCAGCGCCTTGCCGCCGTACTCGGCCCGACGGGCCCGTTGCCGGAGATCCGGTCGATCGCACCCGGTTGTCTTTGATCGAGATCAATCGGAGATAATTGGGATTTGGAGTAATTTTTACTCGGATGAGGGCTTCGTATTAGGAGTTTCGAAATGTGCGACTACAGCCTCCAGAACGTCAAATCGCGGGCCTCGAAAGTTGGCGACAAGCTAAACGCGGAACTTTGGCACGGGGACGCGAGGATTTGCAGCCTCAGAAGATGCGAGCCTTGCGGTCTGCGTTCTACCAGGAATATCTTTTTTCTAATGAAGTAACCTGTCAATCGACTGGTTTGTTCGCTTGGCGCAATAAAGTGAAAAAGGTGTCCGACCTCGTGATCTCGAATTAGCCTGGCTTAACGAGGTCTCATCTAATTTGACAGCACGTCTCTCAATTTCTCATCGTCTTTACAGTCCGCTGCAAAGCTGGGACCATAGGTTTTGCGGAGTGTGCGGATTAGCGTGTTGCCGTGCTTGCGGCCACCATTGTTGTCGCGGTGTCGGGTATCAATCGCTATTCGAGGTCTCCAGCGTCCCCCGAGTCAAATCTCTCCGGTCCCGCCGAGTGTTCCTTTTCAACCCCAAATTGGGAGCCGCCCAGTTGCTCGCCCGCCACCGCAGCGCCGTCCAGTCCATGCCGTGGTGATTGCGTTGCGTTAGTTCTATAGGTTGCCGTGCTTGCCATAGTGACGCGCGAGGCGGAGGAGAATTGGGCAGCTCACTTGAAAGTCACCGTCGCCCAAGCCGGCGAATGAAACGACCCTCTGCGGCCAAAAGCGATGAGAGTTTCTGAACAATTTTGGTGGCTCACACCATTTATTTTTTTTTATTTCTTTCCTGAGCCTAATGGCTTTTCATGTCCTTTGCTGCACCACGCGCCAACTCACTCTGAGCAGGAAGGTTGATCGCCATGTGCGCGTGTGCCGAGCGTGACAGTTTTTGCAAAACCGAGAATGCCCACCTCGATCAGCGCCGAGCTAAGGCTCTTTTTCCGGCAGCCGTATTCTATGAAATCTTCATAGCGGCAAGGAAGTTTTCCATTATCTTGGCCACCGTGTGCCATGTGTTCTAGCTCAAGGCGACGCAGGACCTTGCGGCCTTGAAGCGAAAGTACCCGGTAGGCCGGGCTCGCGATCATTGTGCGGGTGTAGGCGACAAATTGTTCGGCAATCTGGTTCCTGCGCTTCCTGCCTGCGATGCGGCGGCGCTTATCGCACACGAAGAGCCAAGCGAAGGCGAAACACCAGAGCCTAAAAACGAATAGCGGCAGAAATTCCGGTCGGATACTGCCGTCAGCCGGTGGCGCTGCCGCTCCTCAGCGACTCCGGGGTGGCCACTGTGGGGACGCCCGCAGTGGTCCCAACCTTCTCCCAAAGGGTGCTGGCCGTGAACTGAATAGCCATCGGCGCTCTCTCCGCGCCTTTGGCGCGTTTGGGCGGCGGGCCCTGTATTAATTTGTAGGCCAATGTAACTGCAGCCACCGCTGTGAGAACAATGACCAAGACAGCGCCGATTAGCCATACGTAATGCACGTTTTGACCGTGTTCGAAGTTCGGCATTCCAGAATCCTTTCTTGCGGCAGCGCCGTGCTGCCTTTAATGAGAATATCACGAAACGCCTCGCGGCCGTTCCTTCGAGCGAACCGGTAGAAAAAGGGGCCGCCGCAGGATGGTGAGAGCGGCGACCCCAGCCGCCCGACTTGGGCAGCCGAGGGGCTGACCAGCGGTCGGGTGGCCCCAATTTCCCTTAGCCGAGGGACGCTTCTATTTGCTAGTTGCTGGTCGCTAGCGGCCCTCTCAAAAAAGTAGGTACTTAAAACCAACCGCAGGTACCTGTCCCCGCCCGCGTTCAAGGATTAATTCCACGCCCCCAAGCCGCTCGCGCCGCCTACGAAGGGCTTTTGCATCGG
>Ga0081455_10002107_pt1 | contig 23719 bp, 28 predicted proteins | sample TabmetS3T2R1_FD_70207 | JGI IMG/M metagenome (GOLD analysis project Ga0081455, IMG submission 70207) | Tabebuia heterophylla rhizosphere microbial communities from the University of Puerto Rico - S3T2R1 | ecosystem: Host-associated > Plants > Roots > Rhizosphere ...
TGAATTCAATGGTGCGTGTCTGCCCGACCGCCACCAGCGTGGTGGTTTCTGGCCACTGTGCCGACAGGGGGATATCCTCACCGTCAGTCGCGGTGATCCGGAAGTAATACCCGTGGATGTGGATCGGGTGGTGGTCCATGGCACCCAGGTTGCCCAAACGGATCCGCACCTTATCGCCGGTTTTGCACACCAGGGGGCCAGTGGACGGGAAGACTTTGCCGTTCATCGTCAGGATGTTGAAATCCGTCATTTGCAGGGTGTTCGGGCGGGCGGTGCCCACTTTGATATCCCATTCGCTGAGCATAATCGCAAAGTCCCGATCCACCTGATATTCCGGCGCCGGGTTGCGCGGGTGCATGATGAACATACCGATCAGGCCCATCCCCATCTGGGTCATCTCGTCGTGATGGGAATGGAACATGAAGGTCCCGTGTTGGCGCAGCGTAAACTCGTATTTGGCCGTCTCTCCAGGCTTAATATACGGCTGCGTCAGCCCCGCCACGCCGTCCATGCCGTTGGGGAGATAAATGCCGTGCCAGTGGACCGAGGTGGCAATGGGCAAGCGGTTTGTCACGTAGATGCGTACCCGCTCGCCTTCCACGGCCTCGATCATGGTGCTGTTCACATGGCCATTATACGCCCAGCACTTGGCGCGTAAACCGGAGTCAAAGTAATGCTCCACCTCCTCGGCAATCAGGTGGAAGACTTTGACGCCATTGACGATCTTAAACGGGAGCGTCTGACCCGTCGGGACCACCACTGGCTTGTAGTCCCTTCCAGGGAGCCCCGGGGGCAACGGTTTGACGTTCACTGGACCACCGCTATAGGTTGGGGCCCAATACAGACGATCATACTGAGTCTTCTGTAATCCCGCCGCCGGCCGATAGAATCCTGGATTCCCGGTCGGTGTGGCATGTGCGCCGCCGGCCCACGCCGTGACGCCCCCCACGGTGGCTGCGGTCAGCCCTAACATGTGGCGTCTGGACATTTTCTTGGCCATAGTTCCTCCCTTCCTCCTAATGAGCAGCGTTTTCACCCATATTTTTAAGCCGCTCCATGCGGCCCATCGCCAAGCTACTTGGACTCGGCAAGCGACCGCTGAGCAGCAGCCCGAGGTCGGTACGGGCCAGCCAGTAGTCGCGCAGCGTTTCGATGTACGCAACGGCGGCCCGCATCTGCTGTTCTCGGGTCCGCAAGAGATCAATGACGCCGCGTTGCATGGCGTTATATTGCAACTGGGTCTCGTTGACGATGCGTTCGCGCAATGGCAGCAGGATATCGCGATAGTACAGCGCACGGTCCTGTGCCCCCTGCGACCGCTCGCGCACCGCACGGACCGTGGCGCGAATGCGCACGCCGAGCGCGTAGTATTCCTGCTGGGCCCGGCGCAGTTCCGCTACCGCCCGCCCGAGGCGCGCCTGCCCCTGATCGAACAAGGGAATGGGGAACTCGACCGTGGGGCCGACATTCCACACGCCGTCTTCGCGCTCCCCTGTGACTCCAAGCGACGCCTCAGGGACCAGCGCTGTCGCTCGCGTGGCTCCCAGCTGTTCACCCGCCACGATAATACGTTGCCTGGCACTGGCCAGGGCAAGGTTCTGCTGGAGCACGCGCGTTTCCAGCCCTTCGAACTGAAGCGGTTGTGTTGGGATGTCGGGAAGACGCCGGTCGCTCTGCCAGGCGGTTTGTGACCCCCAGAGCCCCATCAAGGTGTTCAAGTCCTCCCGGCTCTGATGTGCCGCGACCTCGGTGGCGCGCAGCTCCAGTTTTGCTTCCTCCAATAAGGCGCGTTCCCGCGCCAGATCGAGGTCGGTGATGTTGCCTGCCGCATGCAGGCGCTGCGACACTTCCAATGAGAGGGCGAGCGCCTGGACAATCGTCTGCAGCAACTCGAGCATCTGCTCGTCAGCCTGGTGGCGATAAAACGCCGCCTGAACCGTCGCGGCGAAATCGAGCACGGCACCCGTCACTTGCAGTTTGGCCTCTTCAAACCGGGCTGCCGCAATGCGCCGCCGCAGCGGCAGGTAGAAGATATCCAGAAACTCCAGGGCCGCGCTCAAATCCAGTTTCGCCGGGCCGCCGCCTCCGACCAGAAAGCGGACAGAACCGTCGAACACCGGGTTTCTCAGCAGCCCGGCCTGGACGAGATCGGCCTGGGCCACGCCCAGTTCGGCGTAGAGCGCCTGGAGTTCCCGATTGTTCAGCAGCGCCACCTGGACCGCCCCGTCGGCGGTCAGCGTGGTGTGCAACAGCGCGTGCACCTCCTGGGCCGCCTGTGCGTCCAGCTCGGTGCCGAGGTTCCAGACCACCCGCTTGCCACTGCGGGCCTCAACCGTCGCACTGACGTCCGAGAAACCGGCCCTGTGATCCAAGGTAGTGCAGCCGGTCAACACCACAATCAGAGGCAAGACATAGCCAGCTTTGTGTTCCAACAACACCCTCCCTACCAAACGCCACAGGCTTGGTGATGGCATCGGTGTTCTCCTGTGCGTGGTCCTCACTCTTTCATCTTCTCAATCTTCACGATGGCCTTCTGCTGCTTGTCGATGGTAAAGCGGATGCTGTCGCCGGTTTTCACGCCCTTAAGGAGCGACGGGGGTTCAATGCGATAGCCCATAGTCATGGCGTCCATAAAGCCTTTGATCTCTTTATGGTCCACCACGATTTGACTACTACTCGGCACGACTGCGATCACCTTCCCCTCCCCCACGACCGTCTGCTGGCCCTGTTGTTGAGCCATTTGCGCACCATACCCCCCGTGCTCCGCCCTGGCTCCATGCTGCGCCATGGCTATGGCCGGCTGCGGCGAAGGGCGATCCGATGAGCCGTAAGCGAGCGTGGTCGACGGCGGCAGTGCGGGTACAGCCATCGCCTCTGGGTGCGCCGGGTGCTGCGTCGTTAGCGGTGGGGCGGTATAGGCGGCGGCACAACCGGTGCACACGAACAGACTCAGGCTACATGACACACTCCACATTGATATCCGTTGCATAGATGTTCTCCTGTGCAGTGCCATCACTTGCGCAGCTTCTCAATCTTGACGATGGCCTTCTGCTGCGTGTCGATGGTAAAGCGGACGTTGTCCCCTGCCTTAAGCTTGGCCAGCAGTGACGGGGGATCGACTTTGTATCCCATGGTCATCGCCTCCATAAAGCCTTTAATCTCCCGATGCTCAACCACGAGTTGTTGGTTGGCAGGCACTACCGCAATGACTTTGCCCTCGCCAGTAACGGACCGTGGCAGATGTGTGGCGGATGTCGGCAGAAAACCCTTATGGAACTCGGCGTGCACATAGGCCAGCACATCCCAGCGCTGGTCTTCACTCAAGATGTCTTTATAAGCCGGCATGGCCGACTGGCTGGCTTTGAACGGCTCGACTTGCCCACCCTCGCTGACCCGCCAGAAGAGGTATGCATCCCCATCACCGGGGGCCTGGTGAAAGTGGTGCGTCAGGTCAGCGGGGGGATGCGGCAGGCCCTTGGCGACAGGCCCTGCACCCTTCCCGTCGGCACCGTGGCACATCGTGCAGTAGGTCTGGTAGAGCTGTTCACCGCGGGCGATTGCTGCTGTATCGCTCCAGCGGGTGCTGCGTGCGTTGGCATATTCCGCAGGGGGTGTTTCCCACCAGGGGTGTTGGTGAGGTCCGTCCGTCGTGTGCCCATGCCCCTCCGCAGGCTTCCCGTGCGGAGCTTTGTCGTCGTGCTTGTGCTTGCCTGGTCGTTCGTCAGCAGCAACCTGGGTCCCCACAAAGAGCAGAGACACCATCAGGGCAAGCCCCCAGATAGAGGTGTTGCGCACCATCGTTGTGATCCCTCTTAAGTCGATTGGTTTGTGCCTGGCCTCGGAATACGGACTGGCTCTACTGCACCAGGGCTATCACAACACCAGACGCACCACGGGGGTACGCATGTTTCGGCCCTGGAAGACAGCAATAAGCGCTGCCGGCCCTAACGAGCCGTCTTTCGCTGCCAGATACTATGCACGTACGAGAGCTTTGGGAGGAATGAACGGAGGAAACACGGGGACTACCGGCTTGGACAGCAAGATAAAGAGATACAGAGCCCCAAGACAGAGCCAGACGAGCACGACCACTCCTGGGAGGATCGCCACAAGACAATGTAGATCGAGTGTGAGGTGCGCCGCAGAGGACGAAGAGGTATGGCGATGTCCCTGGTGGGCAGTCTGAGAGTCTGCGATGCCATCGGTGTGCACAAGGCACACTACCGCAACCATGGCGAGCAGACACGCCATCAGGGCAGGCAGTACCTTAGAGGTTTTGGAGGCAGACACAACCAACATGAACACTTCACTCCCAGTGCCATAGCCTTCCTCTAGCCCCAACCTCCTCTGTTTGGGCGCTGAAGGAAAGCCAGCGTGACAGCCTCAAGAGTCATCGCATGGCTCAGGAAATCGCCCAGCATGAGCAGTCCATATCAAGGAAGTTGTCGCACCTGATCATAACACACCAACCGCCAGTTCGGCACCCCTGCGGTCGATGAGCCGCCGGCTCGCCCGCAGATCACGCAAACAGGGAGCCAGATGTAAGAACGCAATGCGTAAGGTCGATATAGGCCTCACCTCTCAGTAGAGCGGACCTCCTGTGTTACCGCCGCTGACCTTTCAGCCACATCACCAGGCTCCAGCGGATCGTGGTCGTCTGATTGGGCAGGGTACGATGTGGAAGAAATCGATCTAAAAAGAGGACATCGCCGGCAGGGCAAGCAAGCGTGCGCGGCGGCGTGCCTGGAAGTACCTCCTGCGGGAGATAAAACTTCCCCTCGGTGGTCTGCTGGTGGGGGTAGGGCTCCTCATACACACCCGGCAGCACTTCCAGCGTCCCGTTGGCATAGGTGGCATCCACCAGTGGTATCCAGCAGGCCATCACGATTGGACTGTGCAGATCCGTCGCATCCTGATGCCACGGACTGCGGGTCTGCGGAAAACTCGGGATATTCACCCGCACACGGATGATCTGCCCAGTGAGCTGCCACGGGGCCGTGAGTCGCGTCACGGCGTCCATCAGCCGTGGATGCTCGGCCAGGCCGGTGATACGCGGGTCCTGGTGCGCATCGGCAAAGATGCCATGGACGAGCGCGACTGCGTAAGCACGGTCCAGCTGCGCAACGCGTTCCAGGCGCTCCACCAGGGGCAGCTCTGGGCAGCTCGTCTCATACGGGGTGAGAAATCCGCGCGCAAGACGGTCAATAGTCTCCGTGATGCTGGTCTGCAGCTGGTGGATCTCGGTAGGAGTAAAAATCCCTGTGCCGACGGCATAGCCACACGGGGTGATAGGCATGGCGGGTCTCCATATGTGCTGTGGGGTGCTCCTTCTCAGGACACCTTGGACCTCCAGAGGCAATCCTCTCTTCTCTATCAAGATTCAGTGGGTTCTACAAGGGGTTTCATCCAGGTTTGATTGCATTGGATCCGTTCTTCCTGGGAAATTAAGAGCAACTTGTGCAGGAGTGTCCCTGCGGCAGCAGACAGTACCGACAACCGGTGGCTCGACGATGAGTTGGTGGGGCGTGCCACCTCCCGGGTGCAGCATTTCTGATGCGCCTCAGGGGTCTTGCGGCGGGACGCCCTTGCCGCCCTCTTGCAGCGCTGCCACCCGGGCGCGGGCCGCTTCAGGATCGCTAAACCAGAGCGCATCGATGTCGATATACGGTACCCATCGCGTCGGGAGATCGTATTCGTGATAAATCGCCTCCACAGGGCACGCCGGCTCGCATGCCCCGCAATCAATGCATTCATGTGGATCGATGTAGAGCTTCCGATCTTTTCCAGCGTCAAAATGAATGCACGCCACCGGGCAGACGCGCACGCACCCCTGGTCCATGACATCAATGCAGGGTTCCGCAATCACAAAAGTCATGCTCCTCACCTCCCTCTTGCCTTGAGATGCTTCTGAGAGCCTGACGGGCGTGGGCGCACTGCCACACCGTTGCGGGCTGGTCAGCGGCAATGGGTAGACGGTCCGGCCACGCGTTGCGTATGACAGAGCATCCGCACGGCAGCGACGCGTACGAGAAGCGCCAACGACAGACGCCACCCTACGGACCCATGTGGCCCCCAGAGAGCCGCACGGGCTCGCCTCCGCTCAGGTCTCTTGGACCATACACCCAAAACGGGAGGCGACCCATGCGACTGCTCCCGCGTGTACTGGTGCGCCTGCACGCTATCGAGAAACCCCAGCACACGTGGCTCACGTCTCTCGTGAGATGAAATAGAAGATAGAGGGAAGCAACGCTGCGGGAGGAACCACGACTTGCTTCCCCCTCTCCTCCTCTTCCCCCACATGAGGGGAAGGAGGGCTGTTCCACAAGGCACGGGAAGCAGCACGCATAAAAAAACCCCAACCTGGAACGGTCGGGGTCGGCACACACGCTGCCGCCCCTTTCCCTCGAAAGGACGTCTCAGCGCTATGTAGGGCAGGTCTCCTGGCTCGCGGCATGTCCCTACTCTCTGCACCTTCCCAAGGGAACTTCCCTCAGTGGTCTTTGCAGATTTCGTTCCGCTCACAGTTGCGGGGCAGCGATGGGTTTGCACCATCTTCCCTGGTCACAATCTCAGACTGTGACCAGCCCTACCAGCGGCATATTCAATTCTGTGTGCTAGCTTACGGTAGGGCCATCAGGTTTGTCAAGGATATTTCTGTCTGAGAAAAAAATCTATCCAACATAGGTGTAACCCTGCTATAATCGCGATTGGCAATGGAGCATAGCGTTTTCGTCTTCACGGCCCCCTGAACGCGTCAGGAGGTATGACCGCTAGCCCCAGCAGCCTTTGTAACCCCTCACACGATGGTTCAAATTTCAAGTGTAGGTGAGAACCTACACAGCCTGGAAACAGGGAAACCGGTGTAAGTCCGGTGCTGCCCCGCAACTGTGAACGGGGACGAAACCTGCGAGAAGCCACTGGTCGTACGGCTGGGAAGGCGCAGGGAGTAGGACGATCCGTAAGCCAGGAGATCTGATCCAGGCATGTGCAACAACATCCTTTCGCGGGAAGGGAGTGCATGTCATGTGGCGACGCTTTTCTCTCTTGTCAATGGCTATGCCCTTGCTCGGCCTTATGATAGCCGATGCAGTGTGTGCGGATGACTCTCCTGAAGTGCAGCGCCTCCAGGAGCGTATTCGCGTGCTCGAAGAACGCCTGGACAGGCTAGATCGGGTTGACGTGATTAAGAAGACGGTGGAGTATGTCTGTCCTGGGGGTGAGATCTTTGATGAGGCACCGCCGGGTGGTCGTTGCCCTGATGGCAGTCGGCCGTTCCTCCGTGATACGGTTCGGAAGTCGACGGTGGCGCGGCGCGAGTCCATCGGCGAGAAGATCGAAGCGGCCATCGTGGACGCAGATGCCAGGAAAGTCGCTGTGGGTGGGGCGGCACGCGGCATCCTCCAGCAAGTCGCCAATGCTGAGGAGGGCCAAAACCAGCTCTTCGGCTCGGGGTCGATCGATCTCACGTTGCTGTATCATCCGATGGTGCGGACGACGCTGTTCATCGATTTTGAGGCCATCGGCGGCCCCGGGCCAGATAGGAAGCTCGGGACTCTGTCGCGTGTGAACGCGGATGCGGAGACGCTGAATGCGGTAGGGGGGTTCGGAGGGCCGGACGAAAAGCTGACCATTCGCGAAGCCTGGTTGTGGCTGAAGTTTATCAACGATCGCCTCGACTTCTTTGGTGGGCAGCTTGATCTCACCAACTATTTTGATCGCAATGTCTTTGCCAATGACGAAACCACCCAGTTCTTGAACCAGGCATTGGTGAACAATGCCATGCTCAAGCAACCCGTGAATGGTGTCGGTATGACGTTGCGGTGGGACGCCGGCCGCGATCTCGGGTTTAGCCTTGGGGCGCAAACAACCCACGTTTTGGATGAGGATCTCTTGAGCCAGCCGTTCGTGATTGGCGAGATTGACTATCACGCGACCTTCCATATCGAGGGGAACTATCGCCTGTGGGTGCGCGTGACTTCGCAGTCGCCCCCCAATCGCGAGCGGCAGATGTATGGGGGAGGTATCAGTATCGATCAACTGCTGACGCCACAGCTTGGCGTGTTTGTGCGTGCCGGCGTTAATCAGATCGAGAGTATAAGCCGGACCTTCTTCGCCGCCTCGGGGGGCCTCCGCTGGACAGGGCCGCTGTGGAATCGTCCCAGAGATCGGGTGGGCGTGGGCTATAACTTCATGCGGGATGTGCCGGGAGACGAGCAGGTCATGGAAGCCTACTATAATCTGTTTCTTACGGATCACCTTTCGGTGAGCGGTAATGTCGAGTGGGTCATCCACGGACCGAACCAGGTGACTGGTGGGGTGAATAACAATGTGGTTATTCCCGGTATCCGGGTCGTGGTAGTCTTTTAAGGGGAACGCCGTGACGTGGCGCTCCCCATGTAACCCCAGAAAGGAGAGATAGTATGTTACGACGTGTTTTGACTCTGAGTATCTTGTTGGCGCTGGTGAGCGTGACGTTCGGGAGTGCCAGGCTGAGTGCGGATACGAAAAGTGTAGCGGACTACGATCTCAAGACGCTGGCGATTGTCGTCAACCGGGATTCGAGTGACATCACCCTCATTGACCCTGTAACTGATACGATCATCAAGCGCATCCCCCTTGGGGAGTACACCAACGCGCACATGGCCATGCTCAACCATGATGGGAAAAAGGTGATCATCTCGGCTACAGGGCGTGATCGCTTTCTCGTGGTCGATCTGGTGACGGGTCAGGTCGACCATACCATCGTGACTGGGAAAGCGCCGGAGCACTTTGATGCGACACCAGATGGCCGCCGTGCGTTTGTCGGCAACATGGAGGACTCGACGGTCTCTGTGATTGACGTACACGACGGGCGCGAGCTCCAGCGGCTTACGGGCTTCTACTCGCCGCACGGCTTCAGTGTCTTGCCTGATGGCTCGAAGGTGTATGTGTCGAGCCTCGGTGCCCATGAGGTCGCCGTCCTGGACGGCGCGAGTGGACGTATGCTCAAACGCCTCGCTGTCGGCGATGTGAGTCGCGTTGCCGCGCGCGATCCGCAGCGGTATCTGTCGGAGATTAAAGGTATTGTCAACCCGACGCTGACGAAAGACGGCGCCTTTGCGTATGCGGCGGATAGCGATGCGGGCGTGGTCGCGATCATCGACACCAAGGCGGACAAGATCGTGAAGACGCTTAAGGTCGGTGAGCAACCGTGGCGTGCTTACAACTCGCCGGATGGCCGCTGGATGCTCATACCAAACAACGGCGACTCGACGGTCTCTGTGATCGACACAACGAGCCAGAAGATTGTGGCCCAGCTCAACGCTGGCACGGAAATGACGGGAATCAACTACGCGCTGGGCGGCAGCAAGGCCTACGTCATCAGCCGGGGCGATTCGATGGTCTACGTGTATGACATGAAAACCTTTGGCCTCGTCACGCGCCTGAAGATCGGTACCAATCTGGCGTTGGAGACGGCGGCGACGACGGCGGATGGCACAAAGATCTATCTGGCTTCTTCGACGAATGACTCGGTGTACGTCATCGACGCGCGGACAGACCAGGTGAAGCAGATTACCAATGTTGGGCGCTATCCATGGGGTGTCAGTATCCTGGCGGCGGCCAGCCCGAACTACTGCCATTAGACGCGGCGCTCCCATGCCTGCGGTCATGCGCCCTGCACGACCGTATCGTATGTACTTAGGTGTCGTGCTGATCCTCCTCGGCGTGCTGGTGGGTGGGTGCACTCACCCACCCACCCACGACCTGGGGAAGGCCGAGCTGCTTCGGCAGATCCGTGAGGCGTATCTTTTTGATGTTGATGTTGCGGGTCTTGAGCTCTTGTCGGTGCCCGAGATTGTGGCGCGCCTGGACCCCGATACGCGCCTGGTCGAGGTGCGGCGGCGCATGTCGCCCGACTTCATCCGTGGCTTCGAGCCGGAGGGCTCAGTCGCAGCTATGCGAGCGTTGAGTGGCGGCCGTGGCTATCTCCGGTTGGCCTTTTTCGGGCGCCGGACGCTGGAGGATCTACGGAAGGCGCTCAGCGATTTCTTCCCACCCCTCTGCGCCCTGACCATCGATCTACGTGACAATAGTGGCGGAAACTTCGCGCAGGCGCTCCGCCTCGCGGAGCTGTTTTTGCCGCTAGGCGCGCCCTTGACGCTCTACGAGGACCGCCAGGGGCGCGCGTTGCTGTATGCTACTGGCACAGCCGCACCACGCCAGGAACGGCTGACGCTCTTGATCAATGCCCGCACGGCGAGCAGCGCTGAGCTCTTCGCCGGGGTGCTGCGGTGGCACCACCGGGCCGAGCTCGTTGGCGCCCCTACCACCGGGAAGCGCACCGTGCAACAGGTGGTGCGGCTGGACCAGGCCTATCTCCTGTTCCTGACGACGGGCCGATTTCTGGCGCCTGACGGGTCTCCGTTTGGCGTCCACGGGTTGATACCAGATCGCGCTTATGAGGGTGACAATGTCGTCAGCCTCATGGCGCCATGTGCGGATACCACGCCCCCAGGGCCGTGATGGTGGCCGGTACGAGGTTCCACATGGTTGCGATTCGTGCTGCATCATGGCGCCAAGATACTTCCGCAGAGTTCAACGAGCTGGCCACCTCGAAGGCGGGCACCCAGGGTGTGTTCCTCATCCCACGCGACTCGATAACCGATCTCGACAGTAAGGACACCGCTCAGCGGGGTAATCTGAACGAACGCGACGGTTGTATATGGCCAGACCGAAGACGGTGTGTCGATCGTTGGTAGACCTGAAGGAGGGGGATCGAGCTCTCCGGCTGCGACGGCTTCTGCATAGGGCGAGTAGTGCGCCAATAGCTCGCATTCGATCATGGGCCGCCAGGAACCGTAGTCCGAGGGAACGGAGCGGGCGATACGCAGAGCCTCGCCATCCGGTGCCGTGCGCCCGCCGCTGAGTACGAGAGGTACCGGTACTGCGCCGTCGAGTGTGAGCGTTCCGCGCCATGTGCCACGCGAACGACTGAACTCGCCAAGCTGTGGGTCAACGAACGACGCGGACTTGAACAGACCGAACATGTGACGCGTTTATCCTTCTACGACGGTCGCGGTAGGGATGCCGGTTACCCGACACTCCCCGCCCATTGAGGCCCCTCCTCCACATACCACGCAACACCCATTTTACTGCGGCATCGACCTGCATGCCCACACCATGTCGAGATGCATGAACTCTCGACGTTCCACAATCCGATAAAGTCTCGGTTTATCGTCGCGCAAGGCTCCTACCTCAACGATCAGAAGCAGCGCGTGTACTTTACCCCGGACTTCCAGGGGTCACAGTGTTAAGATGTGTATAAAGTGTGCGCTCAGGGATATAGAGGGCCAAGCATGCTGAGTTACTATGATATCACCCAATACTTCCTTGCCAAAGCAGATGAAGATGCCGGCGACCTGATGTCAAACCTCAAGCTGCAAAACCGGGGCACCAGTGGATGATCCATGACACCGAACACCGCCGCATAGAGGCCCTGCTGGCGCGTTATCGGCTGCTCTCAGAGCACACGCGTGATATCGTGCTGTTCATTCGCCCCAACGGGCAGATCGTGGAAGCGAATCAGGCAGCCGTCGACGCCTATGGCTATGACCACACGACGCTCTTAACTATGACGATCTATGACTTGCGTGCCACTGCCACAGTGCCACTGGTCGCCTCGCAAATGACACAGGCCGACCAACACGGCATCCTCTTTGAAACAGTGCATCAGCGGAAAGATGGTAGCCTCTTTCCTGTCGAGGTGAGTTCCATTGGCGCTGAAATTGGTGGTGAGCGGTTGCTCCTGAGCATCATCCGCGACATTACTGTCCGGACACAAATGGAGAGCAACCTCGAACGGAGCCAGAGTCGCCTGCAGGCTCTCTTCGACCACGCCCTCGACGGCATCCTGCTCGCCGATAACATGGCAGGCTACGTGGATGCGAACCCTGCCGCCTGCAGGCTCACAGGCTATGACCGTGCGGAGCTCCTGCAGCGGAGCGTCTGGGATCTCACGCCTGAGATGGATCAGGAACAAGGGCGAGCCCTCTGGCAACACTTCCTTGCCACCGGGATGCAACAAGGGGAGTACACTCTACAGCGGAAAGATGGCACCTCCGTGGAGGTCGAATACCGGGCCACTGCGCACAGCGTAGCCGGGCTGCATTTAACCGTGCTTCGCGATATCTCCGGGCGCAAACGGGCTGAAAGGGCGCTCCAGCAGGCTAATGCCGTGCTCGAACAGCGGGTCCAGGAGCGTACGGCCGCCTTGGCGGCGGCCAACGAGGCTCTGCGTCAGGAAATTGCTGAACACCAGCATGCCGAAGAGGAGCGCCGCCGCCTGGAGCGCGAAGCCCAACGCGCCCAGCACTTTGCCTTACTAGGGCGCCTGGCCACCCGGAGCATCACGCTCCAGCTCGACGGGCTTGCGCACCTCGGCACGGTGCCTCTCCACGCGAACACCTTCCAGCGTGCCCTGCTGAATCTCGTGCATAATGCCATGGACGCCATGCCCCAGGGAGGCACCCTGCTCCTCCGGGGGCGGAGGGAGGCTACCCAGGTGCATTTGGACGTCGGCGATACAGGGGTCGGCATATCCCCCGAGCACTATCTCCAGATCTTTGAGCCGCTGTATACCACAAAACCGGGCGGCACAGGCCTCGGACTCTACATTGTGCAGGAGATCGTAGTAGCCCATGGTGGCCATATCGCCGTGCAGAGTACCCCGGGGCGCGGAACGACTTTTACTATTACGCTCCCGATCGAGCCTCCCCTCCAGGCAGACGCACCCGGGTAGGGTTGCCCCTTCCCAGCTGCTTTGTGAGACACGCTGTACAGACCATAGAAGCCGTGCATGCAGAGATTGACCGCGTGCACTGCCAGGTTAAAGGCTGAAGCCAGCTCCGCAGATTATTGCTTGACTCTGGCTCGACACCTGGTAGGGGGTGAATCGTGTGGTTTCGATTAGGGGCAGGGGCTATGCTCCGTGTAGCCCCTGGGCAGGCAGTGCTCTGGTCCTCTACGCAGGAAAGCCCTCAGGAGGCATAACGGCATCAATCTGTTCCTGGCTAGGGACAAAATAGCTGCGACCGCATGTGTGACATTCAATAAATCCCTCATCGATAATGCGATAGCGTGTCTCCTGGCATCTGGGGCAAAAACTTCCAGGGGTAATCTTGACTGTCTTGCCATCTTCTTGATGGAAGATGACAGGCATATTGTGATACGTGCCCTTGACTTGTGTAATGGCCATCATCTATCCCCCTCACAGTGGTGCCCGGGCGTCCTGGTAGGACTGCAGGGCCTCTCGTCAATGCACGGACTGCGCTGCATACTGTACACGCTGCCGCTTCGATGTCCCACCCTGCGTACACCCGCGGAAGTAACTGTTCCCTCAGCAGCTCTGGCTCTCTATCTCGTGCTTGTAATTGTCCTGCTTCCCACTCCGGTTAGCAATGCCCGGTGAGAAGCTGTTTTAAAAACTCCTGCCAGCACATCTGCAGTCGACTGAATTTTACAACGGTGTCTGAGGCGACACAGCCTCGAAAGTCAGCTGTGCACACGTTGGAGCTTGGGCGCTTGACCTTGGTGGAGCTACCCTCCGAGTTTCCCTGAGGGAAAAATCGTACAATCCCTGACTTGTGCGCAGTCGAGCTCTCGCGTATAAGTAGGGGAAGTGTTGCAAACGAAACAATCGCGCTGCCCTGGAAAAATAGCGTGGAGTTCTGCACTGGAGGTGGGTCATGAGGAGCACCATATGAAACAGTGGCGCTGGAAGGCATCGATGGTAAGTGTACTGGCGATACCGCTCGTATGGTTGGGCAGCGTCGCGGCCTGGGAACCCCAAAAACCGGTGGAATTGGTCATCCCAGCTGGCCCTGGCGGTGGTGCGGATGTGCTGGCGCGGTTCATCGCTCCCCTCATTAGCAAGCATAACCTATCGCCGCAGCCATTTGTCGCCGTCAATAAGTCTGGGGGCGCTGGAGCTGAAGGCTTTCTCTATGTCAAGGGCAAGCACGCTGACCCCCACGTCATTGTCATCACCCTGTCGAACCTGTTCACGACCCCGCTGGCAACTGGGACACCGTTTAATTGGAAGGACTTGACCCCACTGGCGCGCCTGGCCCTGGATGAATTTATTTTGTGGGTGCATGCGGAGACACCCTACACAACTGCGCAAGCCTACTTACAGGCCGTCAAGGAAAACCCCGGCAAGTTTAAGATGGGGGGGACAGGCACAGCGCAGGAGGACCAGATCATCACGGTTCAGCTCGAGCAGGCAACGGGGGTGAAATTCATTTACGTTCCCTTCAAGGGCGGCGGTGATGTGGCCATTAACCTGGTCGGCAAGCATGTCGATTCCACGGTCAACAATCCCAATGAAGCAGTGGGGCACTGGCAGGCGGGGCGGCTGCGGCCTCTGGGGATCTTTGATGCAGAGCGGCTGGACCTACCGGAGTGGAAGGCTATTCCGACCATGAAGGAGCAGGGATATGATATTGAGTACCTCATGCTCCGCGGCATCTTTGGCGCGCCAGGTATCCCCAAGGAAGCGCAGGAGTGGTACGTACAGGTCTTGCAAAAAGTCGCCGAGACGCCGGAATGGCACGAATTCACGGACAAAGGCGGCTTGAAAAAGGCTTTTCTGAGCGGCCCAGACTTGCGCACCTGGCTTGAGACGGCCGATGCCCTGCACAGAGACTTGATGGCCAAAGGCGGGCTGCTGAAGAAGTAAGCGTAACTGAGTCTGGCAAAGGACGGAGAGATGCGTCAGGCCGATATCGTATTCGCGCTGTGCTTACTGGTGCTGGCCGGGCTGATCGCCTGGGAGTCGCTGGCGCTAAACATTGGCTGGGGACTCAATGGCCCAGAGGGCGGGTTTTTTCCCTTCTGGCTGGCGGTCGGGTTGGGTCTCTGTAGCCTTGTGATCCTCGCGCAGGCGGCCTGGCATGCCGCACCAGCGCTGCACAAGCCACTCGTAGCGCCAGGCGGGTGGGGACCACTGTTGACGGTTGCCCTACCAGCCATCGCCATGGTCGCCCTCTCCGAATGCATTGGCCTCTACCCAGCAACTGCCCTCTACCTGGCTTTTTACATGCGCTGGGTTGGGCAGCACCGCTGGCCCCTGGTCCTGGCGGTGAGCATCTGTCTCCCACTCGGGAGTTACTTCCTGTTTGATAAATGGTTTATGATCCCCATGCCAAAGGGATTATGGGGGGAGCATCTCGGCCTCTAGGGCACAGGAGCAGACGGTGGATGCCTTCACCAATCTCATCATGGGATTTCAGATTGCCCTCTCTCCCTACAACCTGATGATCGCCACAGCGGGGATTATCCTGGGCACGATCATCGGCGTATTACCCGGCCTCGGGGGTGCCAACGGGGTCGCCATTCTGCTGCCAGTGACTTTCGTCATGCCGCATACTTCAGGCATTATTTTGCTGTCGTGCATCTACTGGGGGGCCCTGTTTGGGGGGGCGATTACCTCGATTCTCTTCAATATTCCTGGTGAGCCGTGGTCGGTGGCCACGACCTTTGATGGGCATCCCATGGCGAAGCAGGGGTTCGGCGGGCAGGCGCTCACTGCCGCCTTCATGTCGTCCTTCATTGGTGCGGCTTTTGCCATCATTCTGGTGACCTTTTTTGCGCCGCTCATTGCCGAGTTTTCCCTGCACTTTGGACCGCCGGAGTTCCTCGGCATTCAGCTCCTGACGTTTAGCGCTTTCGTTGGCCTCGGTGGCGCCTCACCCGTCAAAACCATTGCCTCTATTCTAGTCGGGTTTATCCTCGGGGCGGTCGGCATGGACATCGTCAGCGGTCAGCTCCGCCTCACCTTTGGGACCGTCGAGCTCATGCGCGGGTTCAGTTTTGTTGTCGCGGTGATCGGGCTCTTCGGCATTGGTGAAATTTTCCTGACGGTCGAAGAGGGGTTGGAGTTCAGGGGGGCGCAAACACAGCTGAGCTGGCGCGTTATTCTGGAGACACTGCGCATCTTACCTGCCTATTGGAAAACGTTCGTGCGCTCGGCCCTCATTGGCTCCTGGATGGGCATCAAGCCTGGCGGGGCCACTCCCGCGTCGTTTATGAGTTACGGCATTGCCCAAAAATTCTCGAAAACCCCGGAAAAGTTTGGCACTGGTGTGTTGGAAGGCGTGCTCGCCCCAGAAACTGCCGCCCACGCGGCTGGTGTGTCAGCGTTACTCCCGATGATTACCCTGGGCATTCCGGGCTCTCCGACTGCTGCCGTGATGCTCGGTGGCCTCCTCGTCTGGGGCTTGCAGCCCGGGCCCATGCTTTTTAAGGAGCGCCCCGACTTTGTCTGGGGACTGATAGCCAGCATGTATACGGGGAATGTCATCGGTGTCCTCATTGTCTTGCTCTTCGTCCCAGTCTTTGCCGCCATCCTCAGGATGCCCTTCGCTATCTTGATTCCCGTTATTGTCTATGTCTGTGCCATTGGTGCCTATGCGGTCAACAACAGCACTATGGATATCTGGTACATGCTCATTTTTGGAGTGGTCGGCTACTTTTGCAAGAAGCTGGATTACCCGATTGCACCCATGGTCCTCGCCCTGGTGCTGGGGGACATGGCCGAGTCAGCGTTGCGGCAGAGCCTGATTATGTCCCAGGGATCACCCCTGATCTTCGTCACGCGCCCCATTTCAGCCGTGCTGGTCGTCCTGTCGCTCGGATTGTTTGCGTCGCCTGTTATCCAGGCCCTCCTGCGTCGCTGGCGCCAGGGCGCTGCCAGGCAACTTGAGGCTCACCAGGGGCTCAACGTCGAGGCCCCCTAAGCCCTGCCCACCGGGGAGAGCAAGGTCCATCTCGCCTCCTCAGCAACTTCAATGGTGTAGAGACAGCTGAGATTTTCAACCAAATGCCGTCACTACTAAAAGCGATGCAATGCAGTCAGGTCAGATCTCTTAGCAATTTCTTTCATCATTTTCATAAAAACAATGAGTTTTATTTCTTAAAAAATCTCTTGTAATCTTTGTGCACATCGGCTGAGAGAGGGTGTGGGCGCGCAGCACTGTATGCCTGGCCTTCAGGAGGCACGCCGAAGCCACACGGGATGAGCAATGACCGTTACGTCATGAACCGATTTCTCCGGCAAGAGGAGGCACTATGGCCGCCAAACGCGTTGTGCACATCATTGGGACTGGGACCATCGGTGAACCGCTGATCGGGCTCTTCTTAAATCTGCGTCAGCAGCTCGAACTCGATGCGGTGACCTTCCATAAGAACCGTCCGTTGCTCAGTGACCGCGCCAAGGTCAAAAATCTGATCCGTCGTGGGGCGCAACTGGTCGTAGCGGCGGAGACGATGCGTGAATTCGAAAAGCTGGGCATGCAGCCTACCTATGAGGTCCAGGAGGCCCTGGATCAGGCGACGGTGGTAATTGATTGCACCCCGGACGGCGTGGCCAATCAGCATAAAATTGACTGGTTCCAACAGATGCCCACCACCACGGGGTTTCTCGCCCAGGGGAGCGAGACCGGTTTTGGCAAGCCGTATGCGCGTGGCATCAACGATGAGATGCTGGTGCCTGAGGAGGACCGCTTCATTCAGATCGTGAGCTGCAACACCCACAACTTGGCCGTCCTGACGGAAACTCTCGCGCTTGCTGAGGAAGCGCCGGACAACCTGCTCGAAGGCCGCTTCGTCTGCATGCGGCGCGCCAGCGATATCAGCCAGGAAAAGAGTTTTATCGCGGCACCCGAGGCGGGGAAACACAAAGATCCCAAGTTTGGCACGCATCACGCGTATGATGCCTGGCGCCTGTTCAACACGCGGGGTTTGGACCTGAATCTCTTTTCCTCGGCGATTAAGTTGAACACGCAGTACATGCATAGCATCTGGTTCAATCTCAAGGTCAAGCGGCCCGTGACGCTGGACGAGGTGATTGGGAAGCTCGAAGCGAACAAGTATGTCGCCTTGACCGAAAAAACCATGGCCAACCCGATCTTCTCCTTTGGCCGCGATCAGGGGTTCTTTGGCCGCATTCTGAACCAGACGGTTGTGTCCGTACCGACGTTGACGGTACGGGATGGGCATGAGATTACTGGCTTCTGCTTTACGCCGCAGGATGGGAATGCCTTGCTGAGTAGTATTGCCGCCACTGCCTGGCTGATGTATCCCGCTACCTGCGAGCAACGCATTCATCAGTTTGTGTATTCGTGTCTCTTCGACGAAGTTTAAGCAGGGAGCAAAAATCCAGTGAAGAGTTGGTGGAGAGAAGAGAGAACTGGCATCGCTGAGCATCTCCTGTAAGCGTACATGCTAGAACGGGGGGAGATTCTCATCTCTCAGGAGGTGCACCATAAGTACCCGCCGGAGCGAGCGAGGTCTATCTCGCCTCCTCGTCCCAGAGGTGCATCACCACGGGAAGCTCGTCACGCAGGGTATCAATCTCGGCGTCTGCCTCCGCAGGTGTGTGCGCGCCATCATAGAGTGGCATCGCCAGGACATCCGCGACGAGGGCAAGATAGGCCCGCCAGGTGGCGGCCACCGACATTTCGTACTCAATGCCGGAGGTGGCCAGGAGGGTGGCGAGCGCTGTACCCAAATCATGGCCCAGCTCGGTCATGGCCGTGCGGGTGGCATAGTCATGGAAGGTCGGGAGGGTCGGGAGCGCCTGCAATACACGCGCGTGCGTACGCTGTTTCAACTCGGCAACCGTGCTCTCAATGAGCGCCGGAGCTTCGTCCCAGTCATCGCTCATGACATAGAGCACATAGCCGAGCACCGAGACGCAGGCTGAGAGGGTCTCGTGGTAACCGATGTGGTGATTGCTGACGTGGTTCTGCAGCACCTGCTTCAGCGTGGTATATAAGGCTTCTTCGCGTTCGGTGTGGAATTCCATGGAGTCCTCGTCGGATGTTCATGGGGAGGCGGACATGTCGAGTTGCAGACTGGGCTCTTCATCGTCGGGAGCCTCTGCCAGCACCCGGAGCCAGACGAGATGGCCCTGGAAAGTCCCCTCAAGAGAGAGATGGGGACCATCTTCATCGTCAGGGCCGACGCCTTGGGCATACCAGTGGAACGCCGTCACGCGCTCGAAGACGGTCTGGAGTGCCTGCACATCCAGAGAGAAGCCAGGAAGCACGATGGCGCCATCATGTTCTCCACCGACGAGTTCCACGGGTGTGGGATAGACGATGAGTTCCACGAGCTCGTCATCCTCATGATATCGCCATCCCAACGCTCCCATCGGACTGTAAGCTTCCATGCAGTCTGCCACGGCCTCAACGAGTTCTGTCATCCATGATGACGGGTGACGTCCCATGCAGGTCGTCTCCTCAGAAGGTTTGGTGCTCTCAATGTCAAAGGACAGCATTTGCTGCCTGATCGTGCCGCTCAGTGTGCTCTCATAGAGAGGGAGGATCAAGGGTTTTCGGTGAGATGGATATTCGGGCACGACACCCCAACGAAGACCGCCTAGGGTCTAGTGTAGCTGTGAAGGGGGTTCCTCCTGCAACTCCTTACGCAATTGCACACGGTCTGCTGCGTTCATATGCAGCACACGGACCGTGGTGCGTCCGGTCGGGGTTAACCCCACTATCAGCGCGTCACGGAGTGCAAAATGCGTTTCCCACACGTCACGGCGCGGGTGAAACAGCACGACAACTGCTCCCGTCTCCGGGTCAATGCCAGTCAGATTCGAGCCCTTATGTAGATTGCAGTGATAACACGACAAAGCCAGGTTGTCGGGCTCATCCGTGCCGCCATGTTGCTGCGGAATAATGTGGTCAACATGGAAGAAAGGAAAGGACTGTTGGGCTTGCGGCATCCAGCAATATTCACAGCGGTGGCTTGCTCGCTCACGCACCAGGCGGCGCGTTGCCGCGTCGATCATGCCGGGGTCTGGCTCAACAAGCGGCGGGCCTTGGCCTGGAGTACGCTAATGAACTCAATCGCTGCGACGGCCGTGGCATACTCCGCGCGTTCCGCGTCGGACAGTTGTCCTTCGGTACTTTTGTCTGCGAGTTCTTCCAGACGGGCTTGCACATCGGCAGAGGCATGGAGGTTAACCAGATGCCGGGCGACTTCGGGCGTGAGGCAGTCTCCCACTGGCGTCAAGAGCTGGTCAAGGATCGAGGGTGGCTGTGCAGCAAGAGGTGTATCCATGTTCTCATCCTACCGCAGAAGACGATAGCACTCAATGGAGCGCTACGGCTCTGTCGCAACTTTTAGCTGAGGTGATTTGAGGGCCACCGCATCGAGCTGTTGCTGCAAAGCGACAGGGATACGGACCGTTACCACTACGGTATCTGCTGCCAGCTCTCTGCCCCTTGAGAGCATACCTAATATGCACGCGTAAGAATAACATAGGAGATAAGCAAGGTGCCATCATAGCCCCATGATGTCTATCGATGGGTCGACAGGCATTAAATTGACAAGGCCCGCCTGAGAGCCTCTGGCAGCTCGCGCATCGATGCCAACCGTCGATCTTCTAGCGCCAGCACATCATAGTGTGTACAGCGTACCGCGGCGAGGATAGACCAGAGCTGCTTGGCGGTGATGACATCCACACCTCTCTCATCAGCGGCCCTTTGTGTCTGACGCGTGCTTTCTCCATTGGTTACGATAACCGGACGTAATGGACGCTGGAGGGAAAGAGGCGCAAGCCAGCGCGCCCGATAGCCATCAAAGGCAGCAACAACTTCAGCAATCACGTCAGTGTCTACAGGGGTATTCCCGCTGGTGTGCTTGCACTGGATAAGGCGTATAGCTCGTGGCTGCACAGCGATAACATCAATCCCTCCATCTCCAGTGTGGGGTGTCAGCAGAACACGCGCCCCATGGCGCTCTTCCATCGCGGCGACGAGGGCTTCGAAGTCCGCTGGGGACAAGCGGCGCACGTCTTCCGGAGACAACGGTTGAGCAGATGGGGCCGCTGTTACAGTCTCAGGCGTGGCACCGAGGGCGGCAAGTAACTCGCGTCCGAGCGCCTCCTCCTCTGGCATAGGGGCAAGAAAATCCTGCGCTAATTGCCGTCGGCGTTCGATCAAGGCATGCAATTTTTCATCAAATGTCTCAAACACTCCCTCGGGGTCAGTGGCAATAGGGTAGTAGACGTGGACATCTCGCATCTGGCCAATACGATAGACGCGGTCGGTAGCCTGCGATTCTTTGGCGGGATTCCACCAGCGCCCGTAGTGGATAACATGATTGGCCTCGACCAGCGTCAGGCCAATGCCCGCTACATCAGGCGAGAGCACGATGACGTTGAAGCCGGAATGGTCCCGAAACCGCTGCACCATGTCACGGCGGGTCTGGTTGCCGCTACGTGTGTCGCCACGACGGCTAGTGGCACCATTGATAATGTCAACGTGGAGGCCAAACTCAGCGTCGATGACTTTGGCCAGGAGTTGCTGCATGTCAAGGGTACGCGTAAAAATGAGGGCTTTCTCTCGCTTCATCCTGATATTGCGCAGACAAGCAAGCACCGTCTGGAGTTTAGGGCATTGGGCGAGCGCCTCCGCCGCCTCGATATGTTCGTAGCGAGGCACCAACGCGGGGTGTTGGGTAAGGCGCATGAGGTGAGGCAGCAAGCGGAGAGGATGATTCTCCTCGCCACCAGCATGCGCTCGCCCGAGCATTTCAGGTGGTCGAGACGCTGTTTGGATGAAAGATGACAGACCAGAGAGTGTTCATGTTTGGCAGGCAGATCCGGCAGACTGGTTTTGTCACGGCGGATGATAAGGCATCAGGGCGACCAAAATGCAGGCGTTCTCTGAGACGAGTGAGCACCGGCTCGGCACTCATAGAGTCATCGGTGGTGAGGGGAGCTTCGTACTGTTTGGCGAATTCTGTGGCGCTGTTGAGGAGATGACCTGGTTGCAGGAAATCAAACAAATTCCACACGTCCAGCAAGCGCGTCTCTACCGGCGTACCCGTACAGGCGATACGCAACAGGCGGGGATAGAGGCTTTTCAGGGCATGGGAAATCTTGGTGCTGGGAGTTTTGTATGCTTGCGCTTCGTCCATGACGATAACGGACCAATGGGTTGTCATGCGGGCAAAGGAGTGCTGGGAGTTCGTGATAGTTTCGTAGTTCGTCAGGATGACACAGTACTGGCGTGAACTACGGTATGTACAGCACTAATCGTATCTATGGAATGATAGAAGTGCCAGCGGTCAGGCGCGCGCAAGCATGCCACCCACCAGGGTTCGGTCAGATGCGCGCCAACTGTTTCGACCTATGTTCGTAGACGGGTGCAAGCCTTCAACAGACGTGGTGGGTATGGCATGGTCATACTCGATCAGCTTGCTGCTACAGATCGAGATGGCCAAAGTCGAGTATAATAGGACACACGTCGAGGAGAAGGAGGCAAGCATGAAAACATATATTTTTAATGTCTCTCTTGAACCAGATGAAGAAGGCTGGCGTGCGTTTTATGCGCCGCTCGAACACATCGGTGCGTCCACATGGGGAAAAACCCAGGAAGAAGCCCGCCAGCATATTCATGAAGTGCTTTCCATGATTGTCGAGGAGTTCATCGAGGAGGGCCGTGAGCTGCCCACAGGAGATGGTCTGCTCATTACCGAGGGTACGGCGGTAGCCGTCACGCGATGAGCGAGATTAACTATGGCACATTGCGCTCGCTGACGGCCCGTGAGCTTTGTCGCGCTCTCGAACATGACGGTTTTACATTTCGTCGCCAGCGCAGTAGCCATCGACGCTATACACACCAGGATGGAAGACGGGTAACAGTGCCGTTTACACGGGATGGGGACACCTTTGCCATTGGCACCCTCAAGAGCATGATTGAAATACAAGCGCGATGGACAGCAGAGGATCTGCGACGACTGGAACTCATCACGTAGTCCCATAAACATGGCGAGAGTCGGTAGGCAGCGTACGTCTTGGTCCCTTATCCCTTACACATCTTCCCCGCTTTATTGCTTACATGGACCAATCTTCGCGGGTTCAGAGGAAAGCGAGGAGCTTCCGTAAGCATAACTGAGGGCTTCCCATATTATCCCCTCTTATCTCACGTCTCACCAGGACCGCCATCCCCCATCGACGTGGAGAATGGCCCCGGTCACGTACGACGCCGCAGGCGAGGCCAGAAAGATAATCGCCCCCAGTAGCTCCCCTTCCCTGCCCAGCCGCCCCATCGGCGCGAACAGCTCCATAAGCGCCCGCTGCTCGTCGTGCACGCGGCCCAGACGGGGTGGGATCCTCAGAATCGCTCGGGCCACTGCCTGGCCCCATGCAGCACATGTAGGATCTGGATGATCTCACCTTGCACACGATAGGGCAGAATGTAGGAAGTCCCTACTACCACCAGTTCGCGGGTTCCGGGCACACGACCAGGCCAGCCTAAGGCAGGATTGTCGATGAGGCGTGCTGCTGCCGCTCGAATCGCAAGGATGGTGGTGTGCGCCGCTTGGCGATTTTCCCGGGCAATATAGTCGGCAATCGCCTCAAGGCTTCTTTCAGCGCGCCGAAGCCACACGAGCGTCATGGTTTGTATTTATTATTAAGGACTTCAATTTCTTCTGCGGTCGCAAAATCCCCTGCATCAGCCTCGGCAAGCGCCTTGTGGATTTCCTCAACCTGCCACGCCTGTATCGCGACAAAGTGCTCCAGGGCCTGCGTGATCACCCACGCGCGTGATCGTTTCATCGCCTGCGCCACAGTATCGAGCTGTTGCTGCAAGGCGACAGGGATACGGACCGTTAAACACTACAGTATCTGCTGCCATCTCTCTCCCCCTTGAGAGCATACACA
>Ga0081455_10002108_pt1 | contig 23713 bp, 20 predicted proteins | sample TabmetS3T2R1_FD_70207 | JGI IMG/M metagenome (GOLD analysis project Ga0081455, IMG submission 70207) | Tabebuia heterophylla rhizosphere microbial communities from the University of Puerto Rico - S3T2R1 | ecosystem: Host-associated > Plants > Roots > Rhizosphere ...
TGAGATCGCCCGCGCGGGAATCGGTGCGCCGCAGCCTCTGGTTGATCCCGACGGCAACAAGGTGACGCTGGTGCCGAAAGGCCAAGGCGGCGTCGAAGGCACCGCCATCCTGCTCAAGGTCAACGACCCGGCGCAGCACGACCGCTTCTGGACCGAAGCCATGCAGTTCGAGCGTGTCAGTGAGGGCCGCTATCGCTGCGGCGATTCGTTGGTGGTCGTCGCGGCGCGAGGACGCGTGGACCGCAGCGAGGAATGGCGCGGGCCAGGCTATCGCTACATGACCGTGCAGGTGTGGGACTGCATCGCCGACTACGAGGGCATCCTGGCGCGCGGCGGGACGTCAGGCGGCGCGCCGCGCGTTCTCGGCGACACGGTGCGCTACGCCTTCGTCTGCGATCCCGACGGCAATCACATCGAGATCAGCCAGCGCGCGTCGCTGACTGGGAGCCTGTAGCTACTTCTTGCCTTTGCGCGTGCCGAAGCGGGCGACCAGCGCCGCCTTCTGCGCCGCCAGGCTATCGGCCTTCTCGCGCTCTACACGCTGGGCCTCGGCCGCGATCTGTGCTTCCTTGCGCGCCTTGCGCTCGGCAGCTTCACGCTCGCGCTCGGCGCGCCGGAGGCGCCGACGCTCGGCTTCGCGCTCCTCTCGGGCGCGTGCCGCAGCCGCACGTGCTTGCTGACGGGCGGCGAACTCAGGGTCGTTGCTGGGATCCTTTGCCCGCGCCCGTTCGAGCAGGGCCTGCTTGGCCTTGGCGGCGGCGTCGAGCCGATCCTCGAAAGTGTCGTTGGTCTTCAATGGTCTTCCCTATCTTATCCTACTCTGCTGCGGCTGCCGCCGCCTGCTTCCTCGCCCGCTTGCGATCCTCGGGATTGAGGAAGCGCTTGCGCAAGCGGATCGATTTCGGCGTCACCTCGACCAGCTCGTCATCGTCGATATAGGCAATGGCCTGCTCAAGCGACATCCTGCGCGGCGGGGTGAGGCGCACCGCCTCGTCCTTGCCGGCGGCACGGATATTGGTGAGTTGCTTGCCCTTCAACACGTTGACGTCGAGATCGTTGCCGCGGCTGTGCTCGCCGATCAGCATGCCCTCGTAGACGGCGGTGCCCGGATCGATGAACATCGGGCCGCGCTCCTCGAGGTTCCACAGCGCGTAGGCGACAGCGGCGCCCTCGGCATTGGCAATCAGCGCCCCATTGCGCCGGCCTGGAATGGGCCCGCGATAGGGTCCGTAGGAATGGAAAAGCCGGTTCATCACGCCGGTCCCGCGCGTGTCGGTCAGGAACTCACCGTGATAGCCGATCAGGCCGCGCGATGGGGCATGGAAGACCAGTCGCGTCTTGCCAGCACCCGACGGCCGCATGTCCTGCAGCTCGCCCTTGCGCGTGGAGATCTGCTCGACCACGACGCCGGTATAGGCGTCGTCGACATCGATCACGACCTCCTCGATCGGCTCGAGACGCTGCCCCGTCTTCGGGTCGGTCTGGAAGAGCACGCGCGGCCGACCAACGGCAAGCTCGAAGCCCTCGCGACGCATGGTCTCGATCAGCACGCCCAGCTGCAGTTCGCCGCGCCCGGCCACCTCGTAGGAATCGGTGTTGTCGGTGTCGCGCACACGGATGGCGACATTGCCCTCGGCTTCGCGCATCAGGCGCGCGCGAATCATGCGCGTGGTGACCTTGTCGCCCTCGCGGCCGGCGAGCGGCGAGTCGTTCACCGAGAAGGTCATGGCGAGCGTCGGCGGATCGACGGGCTGGCTGGGCAGCGGCGCCTCGACGGCGATATCCCCGACCGTATCGGCAACAGTGGTGGTCTTGAAGCCGGCCAACGCGACGATATCGCCGGCTTCCGCCTGATCGAGCGCCTGGCGCTCCAGGCCTCGAAACGCCAGCACCTTGGTGATGCGGGCCTGCTCGATCTCCTGGCCATCACGCCCCAGCGCCTTGACCATCATGTTGGGCCTCACGACGCCCGACTGGATGCGGCCGGTCAGGATGCGGCCGAGAAACGGATCGGATTCGAGCGTCGTCACCAGCATGCGGAAGGCCGGGTCGACGTCGATGCGCGGCGCCGGCACGTGCCGCACCACGAGGTCGAACAGCGGCGTCATATCCTGGCGCTCGGCCTCCAGCGACGTCGCCGCCCAGCCCTGCTTGGCCGAGGCAAAGAGCGTGGGGAAGTCGAGCTGCTCGTCGCTCGCCTCCAGCGCGGCGAACAGGTCAAACACCTCGTCGTGCACCTGGTGAGGACGCGCGTCGGAGCGGTCGACCTTGTTGATCAACACGATGGGTTTCAGCCCCAGCCGCAACGCCTTGCCGAGCACGAACTTGGTCTGCGGCAGCGGACCTTCGGCGGCGTCGACCAGCAGGACCACGCCATCGACCATCGAGAGGATGCGCTCGACCTCGCCGCCGAAATCGGCATGGCCCGGCGTGTCAACGATGTTGATGCGCACATCCTTCCAGACCACGGATGTCGCCTTGGCGAGAATGGTGATGCCGCGCTCGCGCTCGAGGTCGTTGGAATCCATGGCGCGTTCGACGACCTGCTGATTTTCGCGGAACGTGCCGCTCTGCTTCAGCAGGCAATCGACCAGAGTGGTCTTGCCATGGTCGACGTGCGCGATGATCGCGACGTTGCGGATGTCCATTGGTGATCCGGGAGGGGTTGTCGGGCGCGGTATATACGCATGGGCTGTGACATCGGCAAGGCAGGTTGAGGAGGCGTCTTGCCGCTGCCACAGTCACCGCATGCGAAAGCGTTCCGTCACCATCGAGGGTCACCGCACCTCGGTCTCGCTCGAGGATGCGTTCTGGACCGAGCTTTCCAACATCGCCAGTGAGCGCGGTCTCTCCCTCAACGCGCTGATCGCGGAAATCGACCATGGCCGGAACGCGCCCGGCAACTTATCGAGCGCGTTGCGTCTCTACGTCCTCGACGAGCTGCGCAAGCGCACGATCAGTCCAGCTTGAAGCCCTTGGCGCGCACGAAAGCACCGAAATCCGCGCGCTCCGGTACCGAATATTGCCGGGCCTTGTCTTCGGACCAGCCGTAATCGACGCTTTCACCGAATCTGTCGGTATAGCGTTGCGTCTTGTAGGGCTGCACGGCTTCGCGACGGCGATCGTAGGCGGCGACCTTCTCCTTGAGGCCACTTTCGTCATAGCGGTCATGATGAATCGTGACATCGAGGCCAAGCCGCGGACTCATCACGCCTTCGAACGATGGCCAGCCGGCGCCGAGCGCCGCCACGGGAAAGACATGCTGCGGCAGGCCGAGGATCTCGGAAACCTTTACAGCATGGTTACGGATCGCACTGATCGGGCAGGTGCCGAGGCCCACTCGATCCGCCGCGGCGACGAAGGTCGCCAGCACGATGCCGGCATCGACGGACGCGTTGAAGAAGGGATCGAGATAGTCGTTCACGAACGGCCGGCCACGCCATTCGAACAACAACCGGTGCCGGCGGTTGTTGCCGCAGAACACCAGGAAGACCGGGGCCGCCTTCACCCACGGATTATCGGGCAGCAACGCCTCGAGCTTCTCGCGCTGGCCCTTGTCGGACACGATCACGATGTCGGCCTGTTGAAGGTCGCTCTTGGAAGGGGCCGACAGCGCGACGGCGCAAAGCGTTTCCAGCAGCGCCGGGTCGACCGGCTTGTCAAGATAGCGCCGCATGACGCGGCGATTGGCCATGTCCGCCAGAACATCCACACCACGCGGCGTCTCGGACAATGAGGGAGCGGATCCGAACCGCGCACGCAGCACGGCCATTAGGCGATCGAGCAAGAGAAGTCCTCAGCGAAAGGGGTTGGGAATGCTGGGAAGCGGAATATGAGGCACTGAGATATTAGGGATCAACGAGGATGGATTGATAGTGGGGATCATGCTCGCGATCCCTGCGGGGTCCTTCGCCGAGCCGCGTGTTGCGTGGAAGGACAGTGCAGAAAGCGGGCCACTGGCAGTGGTAATCAAGTAGGGTGCCGACGGATCTTCGGCGATCATGAAGGCGATCGTGGTCTGCGTGGTGGCATTGGCGAGATTAGTGTGGGTGGAGACATTGGCCGTGGCGCCGCTTCCCTGCACCGCCAGCCCGTTTGCCGTCAGGATGCCGCCCGCGACGTCGACCTGACCGGAGATCGCGTTGTTGTTATTGACGAAGCGATGCAGCACGAGCGAAATCGCGTTCAGCAGATTGGCGATACCCACGCCGCCCTTCTCGCCGGCAAGGCTCATGAGATTGCCCAGGGTGGTGTCGATGACGCCGCCGACCGCACCGGTCGCAGCCGAGCCCAGGACCTGCAGGAACCTGTCGGCGCTCGCGCGAACGCTGCCGTTGAGGCGCGCACCACCGGCCAACGAGCTGCGAATCTGCGCCGAGGTCGCCCCGCCACCCCGCAAGGTGATGCCATTGGCATTGAGGCTGCCATCGATGGAGACATTGATGATGCTGCCGAAGACGTTGGTGCCAGTGGCCGTTCGCAGCAACCCGCCGACCGGGATCCCCTCGACATCGCCATGAAATTCGAATGACAGCGCAGGCTGGGTGCCGTTAACAGTCCCCGACAGGTTGAGCGCGCCGCCGCTGAGACTGCCCTTCAGATAGGAGACAGTGAGCACGCCATCCTTCAAGGTTGCGGCCAGATCGGCATTCCCGATCTGGAGAGGTCCCGTGATCAGCGTCTCGGCCGAGAATTTGAAAGTCCCATCGACTCGGCGGAGCGGCGCCGTATCGACAGGCTGGTCTGCGGCAGCTTGCGGTTGGGCGGGGCTGCCGACCTTGTTGAGATCGAGGAAGCCTGCTTTCACGGCGGCCACGACGTTCGGCTTGTCGGCCAACGTGACGTCGACGGACACCTCGACCGTCTGCCCGTTGATCGTCAGGCTGCCCCTGTAGGACGCCGACTTGGGCGGCCCTTGGCTGGCTCCCGGCATGGACAACGTGCCGGTGACACGCGCAATGGAGCCCATCGAGCTCACGACGACCTCGCGCAAGGCGACCTGCTCTGGAGTGCCAGCAAGGCTACCGCTGACGCGTACGGCGATGGCCGCTGATGCCTGCGGCTGCCCAGCGAGCTTGAGCACGCGATTAAGATCGGGCGCGTCGAAGCTGAAGACGAAGTCGGCCCGAGGGTCGTTTGCCCAATAGTTGGCAACGGCACCCCGCAGGGCCACCCGCGCGCCGGCAAGGTCGGCCACCTTGAAGTCGTTCAGCTTCAAGGTGCCGCGATCGCGCGCGACATCGATGTCGACACCGGCGATCTGATCGCCGCGATAGACGACCTTGCCGATCTTGACCTTGAGCCCGACCGCGGGGCCGAGCAGGGCAAGAATGGGTATGCCGGAGCCGGCAGAAGACGTTGTTGCAGTCGATGAAAGCTGCGCGTCCGGCGGCAGGTAGGAATCGAGATCGAGGGTGTTGAACTCAAGGTGCAACACTGCCGACAAGGGGACGGTGAAGCCGACGACGATGCCTCCCGTTCCCTTGAGACCGTCCAGCTCGAAAGCGGCCTCCTTCACCTCGACATTGCCGCCGCTCGAGGTGAGCTTGCCCGTCATGCTGACGCGCTTGAGCTTGTCGGACGGCACCGACGACACGTCGATATCGAGCCAGGCAAAAGTTTCGCGCGGGTTCGTGCCGAGCAAGCTGAATTCGCCTAAGACGCTGGGACGCGTGGCGTCCCCTGACATCGTCGATCTCGCCTGCATCCTGAGATCGCCGGGCGCCACGGCGTTGAACCGTGGCACGGCGACAACCCCGCTGCGCACCTCGAGCTCGACGGCGATATCCCGGATCGGCTTCTTGTTGTAGATCAGCTCGCCCACTTCAACACCGACCTTGCCGGTGATCGACTGCAACAGGCTGGGTGGAGGTGCAGGCTGAGGTTTGGGCGCGGAGTCGAGGGGCGCGACCGGCTCCAGCGTCGGCGCCTGCTCCGGCAACCTGATCGAGGCAAGCCAACGGTCGAGATCGAGACGCTTGGCGGCAAAGCTTGCATCAACGACGAGGGCCGGCTTCAAGGCAATCGTGGCGGAGCCCGACCCCATGTCCTCGCCGAAGCTCAGCTTGAAATCCTTGGAAGTCAGCGCGGCTTGAGAAGCCTCGACGTCGCCCTCGAAGCTGAACTTGCCGGCGAGCAGCGGCTGCAGGAGCGGCCGGGGTTGGCCACCGATCTTGGCCAAGGTCTCGACGAAGGCAATCAGGTTGTCTGCCGTGGCCGAGACCTTTCCGGTTGCTTTCCCCTGCGGCCCAAGCTCGCTCAGCATTCCGCGGAAAGAAAGCCCGCCGCCGCCGGCCTGCATCGAAAGATCCGCAGGATAGCCGGACGGACCCTTTGCCCCGACGGTCACACTCCCCTTTACGGGTGACCCGTTGACCGTGGCGCTGCCTGACAACACGTACGGCCCCTCGAGCGAGCCAACCGACGCGACGAAGTTGGCCTTCTCGACCGTCATCGACAGGCCGGTTTGTGCATCGGTGAAGGTCAGCGCGCCGTCCTCGACGACAAGCTGGCCCAACGATCGAGGCGCGCGGGACTGCGCCCCGCTCGCAACCAGTGCAGCTGGCCAGTTGGGCGCGCCCTCCTTGTTGATCTCGAGAGCGGCCTTGGGTCCGGCGAGCACAACCTCGCTCGGCTCTATGTCGCCGGTCAGCAGCGCAAGCAGCACCGGCCTCACGGTGACCGACTTCACCTCGACGAGCTTGGGACTCTTGATATTGTCGACGCGCACGGTCGGCGTCGGCAGCAGCCGAAGGCTGATCGGGCCGTCGATCGCGAGCTCCAGGCCCGTCGCTTGCTTGACCTGCTTGATGATCTCGGGCCGGTAGGCGTTCATGTCGATGAAGGCGGGTGCGACCAGCAAGGTTGCGACCAGCAAGCCTGCGACGGCACCTGCGCCGATCAGGAGCCTTTTGACAGTCCGAGACATCTCCCCCTCCTCCCCGAATCAGCGGCCGAAAAGGCTGGGAATGTTGGGAATGGGCAACGGAATGGGCGAACGCGACGGCGCTTGCTGGTTGCTTTGGCCGGGCAGCAGCGCGCCAACGCCGGGCAGGGTGTTCACCATGCCCGGCGGATCCTTGGCGGTCCCGCGCGTCACGCCGAGCGATGGCGACGACAGCGCCCCACGCGCGGTGACGACCAGGTAAGGCGCCGAAGGGTCTTCTGCGATCGTGAAGCCGACCGTGGTGTCGGTCGTCGAATTGACGATATTGGTGCGGGTCGCGACGTGGGCTGTGGCGCGCTCGCCCTGCACAACCAGCGACTTGTCGGTCAGCACGCCACCGCCAATGTCGATGCGGCCCGAGAGTGGATTGTCGCGATTGACGAAACGGTTCAGCACCAGGGAGACGGCGTTCAGGATGTTGGTGGGACTGACGCGACTGCCCTGACCGAAGATGTCCAGGACGTTGCCCAACGTATTATCCAGCACGCCGCCCACGACCCCCGTCGCGGCCGAGCCCAGCACCTGCAGGGCCCTGTCGGCCCCGACGTAGATATGGCCGCTCAATTGGGTACCGCCCGCCATCGACGCCTTGAGCTGGCTCGAGGTCGAGCCGGAGCCGCGCATGGCGATGCCGGTCGCATTCAACCGGCCGTCGACCGTCACCTTGACCTTGCCGCCGAACTGGTTCGTGCCTGAGGTGCTGCGCAACATCTCGCTCAGGCTGAGCCCCGATGCGTCACCTTTGATGTCGAAGCTGAGGGCCGGCTGGCTGGCGTTGACCACGCCCGACAAAGCGAGCGAACCGCCATAGAGCGCGCCTTTGAAGTGCGAGATCGTGAGGACACCATCTTTCAATGTCGCGTTGAGGTCGGCATTGCCAATCCGCAGCGGCGGGCTGATCAGTGTTCCCACGGCCAGCTTGAAGTTGCCGTCGACACCGCGCAGCGGCGCTGTGTCGATCGGCTTGGCGGCAGCTGCCGGCTGGCCCGAGGATTGGCCACGACCCGCTGGCTGTGCAGGCGTCGCCGCGCCGCCGATCTTGTCGAGATCGAGCACCGAGGCGCGGAGATCGGCCGTGACGTGGGGTCGGCCGGCGAAAGCGACATCGATGGTGCCCTCGATGGTCTGCCCGTTCATCACGAGGCTGCCTCGGTAGGCTGCGGATTTGAACGACCCTTGCGCGGCGCCCGGCAAGGCCAGCGTCCCGGTTGCCTGCAGGCTCTGGCCCATGCCGTTCACGCTGAGCTCGCGCAGGCTGAGCTGCTCGAGGCTGCCGGCCACGCCGCCGCTGGCCGCCACGGCACCCAGGCCGGCCGGCGCCGTCGTGCCGAAAAGCTTGATGACCCGATCCATGTCGGGCGCTTCGAAGTTGAAAGCGATGTCCGGCCGCGGTTGCGGAGACGAGAAATTGGCGATCGAGCCGCGAACGGCGAGCCGTGCGCCGACGAGGTTCGAGATCTTGATATCGTTCAGCCTCAACGCGTCGCCGCGCCGCGCGACGTCGATCTCGACGCCGCCGATCGTTTCCTTGCGGTAGACGAGCTTCGCTATCTTGGCCTTGAGGCCGATCGACGGACCGGCCACCGCCGGCGTCGAAGCCGTTGTCGGCGCCGACGGCGATGGTGAGGACGATGCAGGCTTCGCCGGCACCGGCACGAGGAAGGAATCAAGATCGAGCAGGTCGAGCTCGACATTCATCACCACCGACAACGGCACACCGAACGTCACCGCGATGCCGCCGGTCCCTTTGAGGTCGTCGAGCTCAAAGACGGCATCGCTCACCTGCACATTGCCGCCGTTCGATGCCATGCGGCCCTTCAAGCTCAGTCGCGTGAGCTTGTTGGGCGGCACGGCGGAGAGGTCAACCTCCAGCCAGGCCAGCGTCTCGCGCAACCTGGGTCCCACCAGGCTGAACTCGCCGGAGACGGAGGGTCGGGCCGTATCGCCCGACAGGGTCGATTTGGCCTGCAGGACCATGTCGCCTGGCAGCGTCGCACTGAGCTTCGGGATGGCGACCGCGCCGCCACGGGCTTCGAGATCGAGCGCCACGTTGCGGACGGCTTGCTTGTTGTAGATCACCTCGCCGACCTCGAGGGTCAGCTTGGCGGTCAGGCCCGCGAGCAGGCTGGGGCCCGAAGGCGGCGCGGGAGCGGCCGACGAACCGGCGGGCGGGGGCGCCTGAGGTTGGGGAGCGGCCGGGCGCGCAAGGGCGGCCAGCCAACGGTCGAGATCGAGCTTCGGAGCGGCCAGCTTGCCTTCGACAGCCAGGGCGGGTTTGAGGGTGACAACGAGCGAGCCCGCCCCGCTATCCTCGCCCAGGGCCAGCTTGAAGTCCTTGGCGGAGACGGCGGTTTGCGAGAGATCCACGGTGCTGTCGAAGGCGAACTTTCCGGCGAGAAGAGGCGGCAGCGACGGCTGGGGCTGGCCACCAATTTTCATCAGCGTTTCCGCAAAGGCGATCAGATTGTCGGCCGAGCTCGAGACCATGCCGACAAGCCGCGCGCTGGGGCCAAGCTCGCTCAGCGTGCCCTTGAAGGCGAGCTTGCCGCCACCTGCTTCCAAAGACAGCTCGGCGTTGTGTCCCGATGCATCCTTGGCGCCGACCGACGCGTCGACCCTGAGGGGCGAGCCGTTGACCGTAGCGCTGCCCGACAAGGAATAAGGCCCGTCGATCGAGCCAACGGAAGCGTTGAAATTCGCTTTTTCCGCCTCGACCGAGAGACCGGCCTTGGAATCACTGAAGATCAAGGTGCCGTTGGCGATGGTGAGCCGGCCCAGGGACAGCGGCTTGGGCGAGCCGGGCTTGGCCGCCACGGGCTTGGCTTCGGCCACCGACGGGGTGAACTCCCAGTTGGGCTTGCCCTCGCTGTTGATCTCCAGGACGATCTTGGGCTCGACCAGGGTGACCTCGCTGACCTCCAGGCTGCCCACGAGCAAGGCGGGCAGAGAGAGCTTCACCGTGACCGACTTCACCTCGACCATGTTGGGGTTCTTGGAACCCGGCGCATTGAAGAATTTCACGCCAGCCACCGTCGCGCTGGGCGTCGGCAGCAATGAAACATGGATGGGACCGTCGAGCACGAGCTCTCGCCCTGTCGCCTTCTTCACCGCGGTGATGATCACGGACTTGTAGGAATTGGCGTTGATGAAAAGGGGCGCTGCCAGCAGGGCCACGATCAGCAGGCCGACAAGGCCGCCGCCACCGATCAAAAGTTTCTTGCGGGTCGAAAGCGCCATAGGATGTTCCTGCAAGCCGGAGGCAGATGAAGACTAGCGCATCGGCTCGTGCTGCGGCATAGACTTTTGCAACTAACACACAACGAACCAGAAGATGGCCGAGATCATCAACCTGAGGCGGGCCCGCAAGGAGCAGGAACGGCACGAGCGCGCCAGCCAGGCCGACGCCAACCGCCGTCGCTTCGGCCGCACCAAAGGCCAGAAAGCCCTAGAGGATGATGCCGCTTCGCGCCAACGACGCGATCTCGACGGCAAGCTGCTCGAGCGGGACGAGGGCGAGACGCGCTAGCGAGGCGCGCGATTGAGCGCCAGGCGCTCGAAGAAGGCGCGGGTATTCTGGTCCGCGCCCGGCCCGGCGACGGCACGCACATTGGTGAGCTCGAGCCGCTGGCCGGTCTCGGCATCGATCAAGACCGGCTCCAGCGGACGGCCGTTGCCGCGGTCGACAAGGTCCATCGGCTTGCCGCTTCGCGCCGCAGCGCCGAAACGGTCGCCCCATTGCTTGAGGCCGACGATCACCGTGAACAGCGCCGCCCCCTTGTCGGTCAGCCGGTACTCGTGCCGCAACGGCCGCTGGCGGTAGGCGGTCTTGCGAAAGATGCCGGCCTCCACGAGCTTCTTCAATCGCGCCGTCAGGACGTTGCGCGCGATGCCCAGATTCTCCTGGAAGTCGTCGAAGCGGCGCACACCGTAGAAGGCGTCGCGCACGATCAGCAGCGTCCAGGGCTCGCCGACGACGTCCAGCGCCGAGGCGATCGAACAATTCATCTGTTCGTAGGAGGTGCGCCGCATGGCAAAAGTATAGGCCGGCATCGGCGGGGTGCAATCAGCCCCCCGCGCATTGCTGAAGCCCCCTTCAGCGACGAGGCGCCAGCCGCAGAACGAGATAACCCATGGTGGCGGAGAGTATCGATCCGGCCAGCACGCCCAGCTTCACTTGCGCCTGCTGCGCCGCCTCATCGAAGGCGAGCGTGCCGATGAACAGGCTCATCGTGAAGCCGATCCCGCCCAGGATCGCCACGGCATGCAGATGGCGCCACGAGCCGCCGGCGGGCATGGCCGCAAGGCGAAGAACGATCAGGGAGCCGGCACCGAGCAGGATGCCGACCTGCTTGCCGACGAACAAGCCTGCGGCGACGCCAAGCGCGATTGGCTGCAACAGGCTCGACAGCGAAAGGCCACCCAGCGGCAGTCCCGCGTTGGCGAAGGCAAAGGCCGGCATGATGAACCAGGCGGACCACGGCTTGAGCGCATGCTCGAGCCGGATCGACGGTCGTTTCTCATCAGCCTCGCCGGCGCTCTTAATCGGAATGAAGAAGGCGAGCACGACGCCGGCGAGCGTCGCATGCACGCCCGACTTCAGCACCGACAGCCACAGCGCCGCCCCCAGCAGAAGATAAGGGAGCAGGCGGCGTACGCCGGCAACGTTGAGGATCGCCAGACCCGCGATGAAGACAGCCGCGAAGGCCAGCGCCACGAGCGACAGATGCTCGGTGTAGAACACGGCGATGATGACGATGGCACCGAGATCGTCGACGATCGCCAACGTGGTCAGGAAGACCTTGAAGGCGAGCGGCACGCGACGGCCCAGGGCGGCAAGCACACCCAGCGAGAAGGCGATGTCGGTCGCCGTGGGAATTGCCCAGCCGTCGAGTGCGGCGGGATCGCGCCAGTTGACGGCAAGATAGATGAGACCGGGCACGAGCATACCGCCCAGGGCGCCGGCGATCGGCAGGGCCACCTGGCTCGGATGCGACAGCTCGCCTTCGACCATCTCCCGCTTGATCTCGAGACCGACCAGCAGGAAGAAGACGGCCATCAGGCCGTCATTGACCCATAGCAGCAACGGCTTGGAAAGATCGATGATCCACCAGCTGACGCCCCACCGGCTGTCGAGCGCGGCCTGGATCGAGCCGGCCAACGGCGAATTAGCAAGCACCAGCGCCAGGAGAGCCGCCACGAGCAACGGCAACGCCGACGCCGCCTCGCTGTCGATGAAGGCTTTCAGCCGGTTTATGGGCACAACGAGGGCTCCAACAGCAAAACGCCCGGGCCTTGCGACCCGGGCGTCCGGCTCGAGAGTGAGCTGAAGCTATTCGCGGTCCTGTCCCATGAACATCATGAGGAACTGGAACAGGTTCACGAAGTCGAGGTAGAGGCTGAGCGCACCGAAGATCGCGACTTTCTCGGCCGCCTCACCACCCCAGGCTTCGGCATACTGCTCCTTGATCTTCTGGGTGTCGTAGGCAATCAGGCCCGAGAAGATCAGCACGCCCGCGACCGAGATGATGAAGGTCATCGTGCCCGACGGCCAGATCATGTTGACGAGGCCGGCCAGGATGATGCCGATCACGCCCATGAACAGGAACTTGCCGAACGCCGTCAGGTCACGCTTGGTGGTGTAGCCGTAAAGGCTCAGCGCACCAAAGGCGGCGGCGGTGACGAAGAAGGTGCGAGCGACCGACGCGCCGGTGTAGCGGAACAACAACAGCGACAGGCTGACGCCCATCAACGCTGTGACCGCCCAGTAGACCGCCTGGACCGCTCCAACGCTCATCTGCGCGGCGCGGAACGAGGTCAGAAGCAACAAACCGAGCGGCGCGAAGATCGCGATCCAGCCCAACACGTTGAGACCGACGACGCGGCCCGCCTGCACCTGGAAGAACAGGCTCGCGATCTCGGCCGAGCTGAACAGGCCGACAGCGACGATGCCCGACAGCGCCAGTCCCGACGCCATATAGTTGTAGACACGCACCATGTGGGCGCGCAGGCCGACATCGAACGATGATTGTTCAGCAATGGTGCCGGCGCGATTGAAGGTGCCGAAGTTAGGATTCGCCATTCAGTAGCCTCCACGGGGGCCTCCTTTGCCGAGCCCCTTCGGCCTCCAATTTGGGGGCTCAGCCCGTGTGAATCAAGCGCGTTAACACGCGTTAACACTTTGTAATGTTGCGATTTACCTTCACAGATGCAGCAATTCCCGGCTCATTCGTTGCGCAACAGAGCCAATGGACGCTGCCGCAGCGCAGCAACGGTTCCAACGAGCCCGAAGGCGAGCGTGAGAGCCGTGGCGCCCAGCGCCACCGCCACGGCAACCGTTGGCAGGAACGTCCAATCGAGACCCATCAGGCGGTGCACCACCAGGTAGGCGCCGAGCGTGCCGACCCCCAGCGCCGCCACCGCCGTGGCGAGGCCCAAGGCGGCGAACTCCCAGGCGAAGATGCCGGCGATGCGCGCACGTGTCGCGCCCAGCACCTTCATCACCACGGCCTCGTGCACCCTGCGCTGCTGGGTGGCGAGCATGGCGCCGGCCAGCACCAGGACGCCGGCCAGGATGCTCAGGAAGCCGATGACGCGGCTCGCCAGCCCGATGTTGCCGAGCACGTCGGCCGCCGTCGCGATGGCGTCGCGAATGCGCACCACGGTGACGTTGGGGAACTGGTCGGTGACGGCCTTGAAGATCGCATCTTCCGCCTCGGGCGTCGCCTTCACGGTGGCGAGAAAGGTGTGCGGCGCCTTGTCGAGCATGCCGGGCGAATAGACGAACACGAAGTTGATGGCGAGCGTCGTCCATTCGATCCGCCGCAGCGAGGCGATCTTCGCCTCGATGTCGCGGCCAAGCACATTCACGGTGATGGTGTCGCCCAGCCCCAGTCCGAAGGCCTTGGCCAGTGCCTCGTCGAAAGAGATGAGCTGCGGGCCATGATAGTCCGGTGGCCACCACTCTCCCGCGACAATGCGCGAACCTTCCGGCGGTTTTGCCGAGTAAGTGACGCCGCGATCGCCCTCGACCGCCCAGCGCGACTCCGGCGGCACAGCCACCTCGTTCACGGGCTTGCCGCCGATCTTGACGATGCGCCCGCGCAGCGAGGGAACTTTGTCGAGCGATCCGGCGCCGGGAATGGCGGCGATGGCCTTCTCGAACTCCGGCATCTGGCTCGATTGGATGTCGACGAAGAAGAAGGCCGGGGCATCGCTCGGAATGCGCCGCGTGAGCTGCTCGCGCAGATTGCCTTCGATCAGCGCCGTCGCCACCAGCACGGTGAGGCCGAGGCCCAGCGACAGCATGACGATGGGCGTCGGCGCCCCGGGGCGATGCAGGTTGGCGAGCGCGAGCCTGAGACCGGCGAGCTTGGGCTTGCCCGCACGGGCGGCCGCCATCATCAGCAACCGCGCCAGCACCGGAAAAGCGATGAAGGCAGCCACCGCCCCCAGCACGAACCAGGCGGCGATGCTGCGACTCTCGGCCGTGAAGACGGTGAAGCCCGCGAGCGCCATCGCCACGGCGCCGATCAGGAGCGCGTCGCGCCATGGCAAGCGGCCACTCGCGGGAACGATGGCGCCGCGCATCAAGGTCGCCGCCGGCACGCGGCGCGCGCGCATCAACGGCATCAGGGTGAACAGCAAGGAGACCAGCAGGCCAAACGAGGTGGCGATGGCGAGCGGCTCGGCATAGAGCGCCACCCGGGCCCGCACCGGCAGGACCTCGGCGATCAGCGACTGCGCCACGAAGGGCAGAGCAGCGCCGACCACGAGGCCGATCACGACGCCCAGAGCAGCGAGCGCGGCCAATTGAAGGAAGTAGGTGGAGAAGACCAGCCGCTCCGGTGCTCCCAGGCATTTCATCGTGGCGATGGTCCGCAGGCGCCCGGCAAGAAAGCTCGATATGGCGTTGCCGACGCCCACGCCACCCACGAGCAGGGAGGCAAGGCCGATCAGCCCGATGAATTGTGTGAGACGATCGAGCCAGAACCGGATGCCGCCGCCTGCCTCCGCCAAACCGCGTATACGCCAGCCAGCATCGGGAAACCGGCTCTTCAGCGCCTTGATCGTGGCCACATCCGAAGAGTCCGGCGGCAGGTGCAGACGGTACTCCCAATTCAGCAGGCTGCCGGGCTGAACCAGCCCCGACTCGGTCACGGCCTCGAACGGGATCATCAGCCGGGGACCGAGACTGGCAAAGGCATTGAGGCCGCGGTCGGGCTCGCGGGCGATGACGTCGCGGACCTCGACCGTGACATCGCCGACGCGCAGCCGGTCGCCGGGTGCCAGGTTCATGCGCCTGAGCGCCGCCTCCTCGACCACGGCACCCCAGACATTGTCGCGCTTGGCAAGCGCATCGACCAGCGATCCGCCGCTGCGCAGCTCGACCGTCCCGTACAGCGGATAAGTGCGCTCCACCGCCTTGAGCTGCACCAAGGTCGGCCGCCCGTCCGCTTTGGTGGGACGTGCCATGGCCCGACTGTCGATCCAGCGCGTGAGCTCGCCGCGCGACTTCATGAAGTCGACCTGCTCGGGCGTCGCCTCGCGATAGAGCAGCGAGACCGCGACGTCGCCGCCCAGGATCTCGCGCGCATCGGCTCGCAGCCCTTCCTCGACAGCGCGACTGAACGACAGGATGCCGGCGATCGCCGCCACGCCGAGCGCGAGGCAGGCGATGAACAGGCGAAAGCCGCTGAGGCCGCTGCGCATCTCGCGGCGCGCGAGCCGGATCGCGAGCGTCATTGACTTGCCGTCATTTAATTGGCCGCCATTGAACTGGCCGTCATTGCGCCGCGAGCGCGGCCGGCTGGCGCTCGTCGCCGACCAGGAGGCCATCGGCGATGCGCAGGATGCGATCGCAGCGTTCGGCCAGGCTGAGATCGTGCGTGATCAAGATCAGGGTCGCGCGCTCGGAACGTGCCAGCTCGAACAGCAAATCCATCACCTGCTTGCCGGTCGCCCCGTCGAGATTGCCGGTCGGCTCGTCGGCCAGCAGGAGCTTGGGCCGGCTGACGAAGGCCCGGGCGACGGCAACGCGCTGCTGCTCGCCGCCTGAAAGCTGCGCCGGGTAGTGCGCCAGGCGATGGCCCAGCCCGACGCGCTTCAGCGCCGCTTCCGCCAGCTCGAACGCATCGCTGCGCGCGCCGAACTCCAGCGGCAGCGCCACGTTCTCGAGCGCCGTCATGGTCGGAATGAGATGGAAGCCCTGGAAGACGATGCCGATGTGATCGCGGCGAAGACGCGCGCGCCCATCGTCATCGAGCGCGCCCAAGTCGCGGCCGGCGACCTCGACACGTCCCGACGTGGCGCGCTCCAATCCACCGGCGACCATCATCAGGCTCGACTTGCCCGCGCCCGATGGGCCGACCACGGCCGCGATCTCGCCGGCGGCGATATCCAGCGTGATGCCACGCAGGATATTGACCGTGCCGGCGTCGCTTGCCATGTCGAGATGGACGTCGGAGAGGCGGACGATTGCTGCCGACGCAGTCGGTGGGGCGGTCAAGCTGGCTCCGGAAGTGAGGCCATGGTTTTGTGCATTGGATATGGTCGTTTTGCGGCGGCGGTCAATTCACTGCTGGTCTTGATCCTCCTGATCATGCCGGTCCATGCACAAAATACGCCGATCAAGCTGGCCATCCTGGGTGACAGCCTGACGGCGGGCTATGGGGTAAAACCCGAACAGGCCTTCTGGGTACGCCTGCAAGCCGCGCTCAAAGCCCAGGGTCGCGACGTGACAATCCTGAACCATGGCGTGTCGGGCGACACGAGCGCAGGCGGCCTGGAGCGGGTCGACTGGATGCTGGCCGACAAGCCCGACATCGTTCTGGTGGAGCTGGGCGCCAATGACGCGCTGCGTGCCTTCGACCCGGCCACGACAGAACGCAATCTCGACGCCATCCTCGCCAAGCTCAAGGCGGCCGGCGTCACCACATGGTTCGCCGGCATGCTGGCGCCGCGCAATTTCGGACCGGAATACGCCAAGCAGTTCGACGGGATCTACAAGCGTCTGGCCGACAAGTACGGCGTGCCGCTCTATCCTTTCTTCCTCGATGGCGTGGCGCAGGACCCTGCCCTCAACCAGGGTGACGGCCTCCATCCCAATCCCAAAGGTGTCGACATCATCGTCGAGCGTCTGATGCCCTTCGTGACCAAGAACCTGGACGATTATGCCGCGTCTGTTCGTCGCCCTGCCCGTCCCTGAAGACATCGCCGACGCGCTCACGGCGCTGCAGTCGGGCGTGCCCGATGCGCGCTGGGTGCTGCCCGAGAACTTCCACGTGACGCTCTGCTTTGCCGGCGAGGTCCACGGCGCCACCATGCGCGATCTCGAGGAGGAGCTTTCAGACATCGCTGGACCGCGCTTCGCAGTGACCTTGGCAGGCGTCGAGCAGTTCAGCAGCGGCAAGCAGCCGCGCGCCCTGGTCGTCCCTGTCGCGCGCAGCGACCGACTGGATTGGTTGCAGCAGAAAGTATCGACCGTCGCGCGTAACTGCGGCGTCGAGGTCGAGCGGCGCAGGTTTCGCCCGCACGTGACGCTGGCCCGCTTCGGCAGCGGTGCCGAGACCGGCCACCACCTCGCACAGTTCATGGCCAGCCACGCCACGTTCCGGGCCGGCCCGTGGATCGCCGACCATTTCGCCCTCTATTCCAGCCGTACCGGCCGCAACGGGTCGATCTACACGGAAGAAGCGGCGTACGGACTCACCTTCTGAGCCGAAGAAGCAAGGACGAGGGGCGTTCGAATAATCAAGCACCGGTGCCGGGGGTAATTACTTTAGTTTAAGTAAAGCACGAGATGTCGCCGCCGGTGAGGCGTGGAGTGGCAGAGAAGGGCTTGATCTTTCTGTATTTTGTTCCGTCCGCGCCTCATCGCGATGCCTTCTTCTGCCTTCTTCAACATCGCGCGAGTATAGTGTTATTAGTCATTTATAAAGTTATTCTTTAGATTGGCCCTTGGTCGCATCTCACTGCCGCTTGAAGTACTGCACTGCCCTCTCGTGCTTCTCCGCGGCAGCGCGCGACTTGAAGGTGCCGAGGTTGCGGCGCTTGCCGGTCTTCGGATTGATCTTGCGCGAATAGAGGCGGTATTCGCCGGATGCGAGCTTGCGGATCATGGGAGGCTCCTCCTCTCGCCTCCTACACGAACGTCAACAATCTGCGCGGGTTGCGCACCAGGATGGCGTCGATCTCGTCCTCGCTATAGCCGCGGCGGCCCATCATGGGCACGACATTGCGGAAGATATGGCCATAGCCGTGCCCGCCGAAGCTCGCCAACCGCGTGCGGTAGCAGATGTCGTGGCTGATCACGACGCGATCGAGATGCCCGTGCGCAATCAGGGTGCGGATCAGCCGAAGCCGCGTGGCGTCATTGGGCATGTCGATGTCGGAGAGCCCATAGTAGCTCGACTCCTGCCCGAACAGGTCGAACTCGATGGTGACGCCTGAATCAGCGAGCCGCAGCAGCCGCTCCTCGTCGAAGATCGTGCGGTCGATGTGGCTGATCACGACGCGCTCTGTCGAGTATCCAGCCGCCTTGATGAAGTCGGCGACCTCCTGTGGCTGGTCGGGATCGCGGCCAGGATGGACGTTGATGGCCGCTCCCGTCTCCGCGGCGGCGGTCAGGGCGGCCCGCATCACCCGCTTCTCCGTGTCGGTCCATGGCGCCGTGCAGCCGATCTCGCCGATCATGCCGGCGCGCACGTCCGTACCCCAGGCACCGTGCAGGACCTGGCCGATCATCTCGCCCGCGAAGTCGTCGACCGTGCGCTTGTGGTTCTTCGGATCCTGGTAGTCGTTGACGTAGTAGCCGCAGCCCATGATCAGCTGCACGCCGGTGCCGGCGGCGATGCGCTTCAAGCCGCTCGGATCCGGCGAAAGGCCGCCGCAGGTCAGCTCGACGATGGCATCGCCGCCTGCGTGCTTCATCATCGCGACCTCGCGGGTGGCGATGTCCTCGAGGTCGAGCATGTACTTACGGCCGGCGCGCCTGAAGCCGTGTCCGTAGTTCAGCTGCCAGACGTTCTCGAGCGTGATCTCGGGGCCGAGATCATTGTCCGACCGCGTGCTGGGCGGGCGGATGTCACACAGGACATGCTCGTGCATCAGCGTCGGTCCCAGGGCCTGCGGCTCGATGGGCCCGAGCACGGTCTGGATCTTTCCCTTCAGGTCTTCGCGCATCATGGTAAGCTCACTATCCCGCCTACCCGACGAGAGACAAGTCCATCTGCACGGCGCGGACGAGAACCTTGGGAGCCACCGAGCCGCGCTTGCCGGGCACCAGCTCGACCAATCCGTATCGGCTCATGGTCTTCAAGGTCCGCGACAGATTGCTCGCCCTGCGGCCCGTCAGCACCTCGAGCTCCGCCAATGAAGCCGGATGGCGTTCGTCGATTAGGCGCAAGAGCTCGCGGTTCGGCTCCGACAAGACCTTCGCCAACGAGTCCAATGATGTGAACCAGATCTTGGGCTCATTCGGTTTCCGGCGACGTTGACCACGAGCGATCTGCAGAGGGCGTTCGCGCAGTGCGTCGTGAGTGGCAATGCCGATCCTGGTTTTGTCAGCCATGGTTCAGCTCCCTGAGAATTTGTCGACGAGTGTACCGACCTCCGAGCTGACGAACGCCGTGAGCATTGTCGTAGCCCATCAGCCTCCGACCGTCTGGTGCATGAAACGTCAGCGAATAGGAAACCCCATGAGGCCTCTGCGGTGATGCTGTTACCCTCGTGACGCCGAACCGTGCGACGAAGCCGCCGTCGTAGACGACCTCTTCGCCGTCGAGCTCCAGCAAGTAGGGAAGAGTTCCATCGCCCGCGGGCACGGTGACTCATATCAGTTACTGATATTGATGATCAAGTCCGACCTGCAAACCGCGCCAGCGGATGACGGCAAGACAACATCAATTTGGCGTGGAATTCGCTCGCCTGTTCGGGCGAGGATATCGACAACCTGAGGGGAGACAAACGTGACAGCATCGCTGATCGGCTATGCCGACCGCATCTCGGCTCGTGCCGGCGAAAGGATCTCGTTCAAGATCTCGAGCGCGGGACCGGCCCCCTACAATGCGATGCTGGTGCGGATCGTGCGCGGGGATCCCAATCCTGAAGGGCTGCCGCCGAAGCTCGAGGACCTCTCCGAGCTGTTCGATGGCCGCTTCCCGTCACGCCAGCAACATGCGTGGCCGGGGTCATACGCCGTCGTCGACGGGGCCAAGGCCCTGAAGCTGCCGGCGGCGCTCGCCGTGGAAGCGCAGATCTGGCCCACCCTGCCGGAGGACGGCCCACAGACGGTCATCTCGCGTCGCGATGCCAGCTCCGGCGCAGGTTTCGCGCTCGTCCTGACGCCGGAGGGCATGGCGCTGGAGAGCGGCGACCAACGCGTGGTCGTCGGCAAGAAGCTGCGGCCGCGTGCCTGGTATCGCGTGTGGGCGAGCGCCGATCCAGAGACGGGCATGCTGCGGGTGGGGCAGCAGCCGCTGAAACGCGCCTTCGCCGCGGATGACGAAGGCGAGGCGAGCGCCACGGCGAGCCAGCCCACGCTCGACGTGCCGCAGCCGATCCTGATCGGCGCCGAAGCGGCGGCAGACCGGCCGGCACGACGATGCTTCAACGGCAAGATCGAGGCGCCAAGGGTCGCCGGAGTCGCCGCCTGGGACTTCGCCCAGCGCCAGCAGACCATGGAGATCGAGGACACCGGACCGAACGGCCTGCACGGCCGGCTGGTCAACCTGCCGACGCGCGCCATGAAGGGCGCGTCGTGGACCGGCGAGGAGCGCGACTGGAAGAAGGCGCCACACCACTATGCCGCGATCCATTTTCACGACGACGATCTGCACGATTGCGGCTGGGCCGACGATTTCAGCTTCACCATCCCGAAGGACATGAAAAGCGGCGTCTACGGCATGCAGCTGAGCTGCGGTCCGCTCCGCGACGTCATTCCCTTCTTCGTCCGCCCGCAAATCGGCAAGCCACAGGCCAAGGTCTGCTACATCGCCTCGACCTTCACGTATCAAGTCTACACGAACTTCTCGCGCGGCATCTACGACGAGGCGTTCCGCAAGCGTGTGGCCGAGTGGAAAGCCGCCCGCAACAATCCCGACGATCACAAGGACTACGGCCTTTCGACCTACAACTTCCATCGCGACGGCTCGGGTGTCGCCTACTCCTCGCATCTGCGGCCATTGCTGACCTGGCGGCCGGACTACCTCACCTTCAACGATACGGCAGGTTCCGGCATGCGCCATCTGCCGGCCGACACCCATCTCACCGGCTGGCTCGATCGCATGGGCATCGCCTTCGACGTCGTCACCGATCACGACCTGCACGACAAGGGCGTCGACATCCTTGCCTCGTACAAGGTTGTGATGACCGGCACGCATCCGGAGTACCACACCGAGCGCACGCTCGATGCGCTGCAGGCCTACACCGAGAAGGGCGGCCGGTTGATGTATCTCGGCGGCAACGGCTTCTACTGGCGTGTCGCGTTGTCGGACAAGGTGCCAGGGGCGATCGAGGTGCGCCGCACCGAGGGCGGCATCCGCACCTGGCCGGCCGAGCCGGGCGAGTACTACCACGCCTTCGACGGCGCTTACGGCGGGCTATGGCGGCGCTCCGACCGCCCGCCGAATCTTCTCTGCGGCATCGGCTTCTCGAGCCAAGGGCTGTTCGTCGGCGACTCCTATCGCCAGGCGCCGGCCGCGCGCGACAATCACCATGCCTGGATCTTCGACGGCGTGAAGGACGAGCTGTTCGGCGGCTACGGCTTCTCGGGTGGCGGCGCGGCGGGCTTCGAGCTTGACCGCCTGGACCATCACCTGGGCAGCCCGCACAACGCCGTCGTGCTGGCGTCCTCAGAAGGGCATGACCGCAAGGAGTTCGTCGTCGTGCACGAGGAGCGGCTGGGCTTCAACACCACGATTCCCGGCCAGACGCTCGAGGAACTGATCCGCGCCGACATGATCTACATGGAGAAGCCCAAGGGCGGCGCGGTGTTCTCCGTGGGCTCGATCACCTATTGCGGCAGCCTGCCCCACAACAAGTACGACAACGACGTCTCGCGGCTCACCTTCAACGTGGTGAACCGATTCGGGGAGCTGGGCGTCAAATGGCCTTTTTGACGAACCTTTGCAGCGCCTCGAGCAGGCCGCGACAGCCCGCTTCGATCAGATCGAGTGCTTCCTCGTAGTCACGATCGGAGCGGCCGTAGGGATCGGCCACGTCGACCGGGCTGCCGGGCGGGCAGAACTCGCTAAGAAGACGCAGCCTGTTGAACTCCTTGGGCGGCGCCATCGCGCGCAGCTCGAAGAGGTGGCCGCGATCCATCGCCACGACATAATCGAAGTGGAGAATGTCGGCTTCTCTCACCTGCCGCGCCCGAAGGCGGGCAATGTCATAGCCGCGGGAGGCTGCCGTGCGGATGGCCGGCCATGTCGGCGGCTGGCCGGCATGGCCACCGAACGTGCCTGCCGAATCGACATGGAAAGCCGCCTCGAGGCCAGCGTCGCACGCTATGCCGCGGAACGCGCCTTCCGCCATCGGCGAGCGGCAGATATTGGCGGTGCAGACGAAGAGGACCTCGATGGTCATGGAGACACGGTAACACGAGATTGCGGCAAACCATGTCGCCGGGCGCACAATGTCAAAGGCCCCTTGCTGCGCTCGGGATGACAATCCTGCTACGCCCATTAGATTGGGCCGCATGCATCAGGATTTCCTGCCTCCCGGAATCGTGATCCTGACCGGTGCGGGCATCTCCAAGGAAAGCGGCATCGATACCTTCCGGGACGAGGACGGGCTGTGGAACCGATTCGACCTTGAAGAGGTCGCCAGCATCGAGGCCTGGCATCGCGACAAGAAGAAGGTGCTCGATTTCTACAACGACACGAGACGCATGCTACGCGCGGCGCACGTCGCGCCCAATGCCGCGCACAAGGCACTGGCCCGGCTGGAGCAGAAATACGACGGCGAGGTCACGATCGTGACCCAGAACATCGACCCGTTGCATGAGCAGGCGGGCTCGAAGAACGTCATCCATATGCACGGCCGCGACGGCGAGGTCCGCTGCATGAGCTGCAAGACCGTGTTCGAGTCCGATGCCGATTTCACCCTCGATGCGGTCTGCCCCAACTGCAAGGCCGTCGGCGAGCTCAGGCCCAACATCGTCTGGTTCGGCGAGATGCCCCATCATATGGACGAGATCTACGAGGCCCTGGAGCGCTGCGGCCTGTTCGTGGCCATCGGCACGTCCGGCGAGGTCTATCCGGCGGCGGGCTTCGTCCTTCAAGCACGGCGCCGCTCGCATGCCCATACCGTCGAGCTCAATCTCGAGCCGACCGGCAATCAGCCCTTGTTCCACGAGCACATCTATGGCCCTGCAACACTCACCGTGCCGCCTTACGTCGAGCGCGTGCTGAAGAGCGGCTGGCCGCAATAGGATGCGCATAGCCGTCTCGCTGGTCGGATAGCCATTCCGGCGCGAACTCGTCCGCCCTTGCTCATCCTGGCAGGACGACGGCAAACTCGGACCATCTCCACTGATGAAGAGAAGTGACATGGCCGTCGTCGAGACCGAACGCCACGGACAGGTTCTCGTGGTCCGCATGAACCGACCCGATCGGCTGAATGCGCTCAACACCGAGATGCGCGCCGAGCTTGCCAAGACCTGGACCGCGTTCCGCCACGACCGCGAGCTCGAGGTGGCGATCTTCACCGGCACCGGACGCGGCTTCTGTGCCGGCGAGGACATGAAGGAGTCGCTCGAACGCGGCA
>Ga0081455_10002109_pt1 | contig 23709 bp, 21 predicted proteins | sample TabmetS3T2R1_FD_70207 | JGI IMG/M metagenome (GOLD analysis project Ga0081455, IMG submission 70207) | Tabebuia heterophylla rhizosphere microbial communities from the University of Puerto Rico - S3T2R1 | ecosystem: Host-associated > Plants > Roots > Rhizosphere ...
TATATCCCGCCTTTACCGGATCGTTGCTGCCGTCGAGCTGGCGCAAGTAAGTCAGCCCGCACACCGTCAGCCGATGCGGGTCCTTCTCGCCGGCCTCGACCAGCGTGGTGAGATAGGCCGTCACCTTGGCGCGCGCCTCGTCGCTGGCCGCGGCCGTGCAGTTCAGAAGCAGATCATAGGTCTGCATGATGCGGTCGATCGCGGCTTCCATGGAATTCTCCTGATGTGGGATGACACCGTTGCTACGGTCAGGCCGATACGCTGGCCTCGAATTTGGCGATTGCCCTGTTGGCGAGCCTGATCCGGTTGTATTCGCCGAGCTGGAACATCCTGACGATGATATCGAGCAGCCGCTCGTCGGTGGCGAAGCTGTCGGCGATAGCGCCGGTTTTGCGGAGGTAATTCGAGGCAATGGCATAAGCGTCGCCGACCACCTCGAAATTCATCACCTGCAACCCACGCTCGACCAACATGCCCCACCTGTTTATGGCCGGGCCGACAATGCGCAAGGGCCGGAATGGTTCCAATTTTTTTGGAACAGGGAACTCAGGGCCGCCCAACAAAAGGGCTTTCGGCCTGATTTCACTCAGGAAATCGGCAGTTCGGTCTCCGGATCGAAGAAATGCAGGCGCCCGGCCTGCGCCGACAGGCGGACCTGATCGCCGCGCGCAACGACACTTTCCGCCGGCACGCGCGCGGCGGTGATGCTGGCATTGCCCACCCTCGTCTCCAGCAGGATTTCCGAGCCGAGCTGCTCGACGACCTCGACGCGGGCGTCGAAACCAAGGCCCGGGGTACCGGTGCCGAGTGACAGGTGCTCCGGCCGCATGCCCATGATCACGCGGCGGCCGCTGTGGATCGCGAGCACGGCCGCGTCCGCGGGCCCGATCGTGAGCCGCAGGCCCTCCGTCTCGACCGACGTCACACCGGCGGCGCTGCGCACGTTGACGTCGATAAAGTTCATTGCGGGCGCGCCGATGAAGCCGGCGACGAACTTGTTGGCGGGCTTGCCGTAGACCTGCAGCGGCGTGCCGATCTGCTGAATGCGGCCGTCGCGCATGATGACAACGCGGTCCCCGAGCGTCATCGCCTCGACCTGGTCGTGGGTCACGAACACCGAGGTGGTCGGGATCTCCGCATGCAGCCGCTTGATCTCGATGCGCATCTGGGCGCGCAGCTTGGCGTCCAGATTGGACAGCGGCTCGTCGAACAAAAACACCTGCGGATTGCGGACGATGCAGCGGCCGAGCGCGACGCGCTGCTGCTGGCCGCCCGAGAGCTGCTTCGGCTTGCGCTGCAGCAGATCATGCAGCCCGAGCATGCCGGCGGCGCGGTCGATCGCCGTCTTGATCTCGGCTTCCGGCGTCTTCTTGTTGCGCAGGCCGAAGGCGAGATTGTCGTAGACGCTCATATGCTGGTAGAGCGCGTAGTTCTGGAACACCATGGCGACGTCGCGGTCGCGCGGCGGCAGGTGATTGACCACCTTGTTGCCGATGCGGATATCGCCGCTGGTGATGTCTTCCAACCCTGCGATCATGCGCAGCGTCGTCGACTTGCCGCAGCCGGACGGGCCGACCAGCGCGACGAACTCCTTGTCGGCAATCTCGAGATCGACGTCCTTCACCGCATGGAACAGCGAGCCATAATGCTTGTTGAGCTTGCTCAGTGAGATTGCTGCCATCGCCTCGCCGTCATCGAACCGGTTGCCTGTTTTTGGAAAGCCCGCCGCAAATCGCGCGGCGGGCCTCATGTCGTTGACTACTGCGCCGCCTTGCTGACCAGCGGGGCGTTCTCGGCAAGCACTTTGGCAATGTCCTCGCGCTTGCCGGTGACGGCCTTGGTGACGGCGTCGTTGAACGCCTTGTGCACGGCGGGCCATTGCGGGAAGTAATAGGCGCCGCGCACCTTGTCCGGGGAGTCGAGCACCGCCTCCTTCAACAGCTTCATGAAGGGATCCTGCTCGGCGATCTTCGGCCAGAACGTCGTATTGGGCGGCGGGGCGCCCGTCGACTTGAACAGCTTGGTCTGGCCTTCTTCGTCGAGCATCATCGCATTCAGCATCTGCTTGGCGAGCTTCTTGCGCTCTTCCGGTATCGACTTCGGGATTGCCCAGCCCCAGATGTCGTCCCAGCCGAACGGCTTCTTGCGGTCGGGGCCGAGCGGGAAACGCGCGGCGGCGATCTTGCCGGCAACCTTCGACTTGTTGGGATCGTTGAATTGGCCCCACCACAACGTGTCAGCCACCGTGAATGCGGCGTCGCCGGCCATGAAGATGGCGTTGGCTTCGTTGCGGTCATAGGCCGGCATGCCGCGCGGCGCGATCTTGTGGGTGTTGATCGCATCCCACCAGTACTCCACCGTCTTCTGCATGCAGGGGTCGGTCAAGCCCGATTTCCAGCCGGCTTCCGCAAGCTTCTTGTTGTCGCGCTCGTAGGCCGGCAGCAGCACGTCGCAATTATTGGCCCACATCGACCAGAACCAGCTGAACCAGGAGTGGTTCATCGACATGCCGCCGACATAGCCGAACTTCACCTTGCCGTCCGCCTGCAGCTTCTTGCTCACGGTGACGAGCTCTTCCAGCGTCTTCGGCACTTCCTCGGGCTTCACGAGGTCGGATCGGTAGAAGAACACGCTGAAAGTCTGGCCCATCGGCACGACGGTATTCTGGCCCTGCGCGTTGGCGAACACGATGGGCGACATGCTCCACTTGGAGCCGAACTTGTTGGCTTCGACGTCGTCGGTCGGCTCCAGCAGATGCGCCCAGGTCTGACCCCAGTCGTCATTGTGCCAGATGACGTCATACTGATCCGAGTTCGAGGTCAGCGAGGCCGTCATCTTCTCGACATAGACGCCGTAGGAGTTCGGCACCTTGACGATCTTGACGCCGTTCTTGGCGCCCCACGCCTCGAACATCGCAATCGAGGCATCCTGGATCGGGCTCGGCTGATAGCCGATCCGCAGTTCCTTCACCTGTGCGGCGGCACTGCCCGTCGCCGCCACCAGGGCCGCGGTTGCCGCAACGAACCATCTCGCCAGTCCCTGCATCGCCTCTCCTCCTCTTTTTGTTGTGTCTTTCGTTGCCTCGGCTAAATCCGCAGTCCCCGGATGACGTATTTCTGGCCGAACAGCGCGATCAGGAAGGCCGGCAGCAGGGCCATCACGGCAGTCGCCGCCATCAGATTCCAGCGCAGCCCCATCTCGGTGACGAACTGCGCCATGACCACCGTAATGACAGGCACGCGGTTGCCGGTCAGGATCAGCGCGAACAGGAACTCGTTCCAGGTGAACAGCCAGCACAGCACCGCGAGCGCCGATATCGCCGGCAGCGCCGACGGCACCGCGACGCGGATGAAGGCGCCCCACCGGGTGCAGCCGTCGATCATCGCGGCATATTCCATCGACGGATCGATGCCGTCGAAAAAGCCCTTCATCAGCCAGGAGAAGAAGCAGATGTGCACCGCGATGTGTGGCAGCAGCAGGCCGGTATAGGTGTCGTAGAGGCCCCAGCTTTGCGTCACGAAATAGAGCGGTAACACCCAGGAGATGTAGGGCACGCAGCGGAACACGTAGATGGTGCCGAACCAGAGCCGCGAGGCCGGCCCGGTGAAGCGCGACAGCATGTAGCCGCTGGAGACCGTCACCAGCAGCGAGAACACGGTCGCCAGCGTCGAGATCAGCGCGCTGTTGAGAAAGGCTGCCACGATCCGCTCGTCGCTCAGGACCTCGGCGAAGCTCGCGAGCGTGAACTCGGTGCCGCGATGGACGTAATAGACGCCGGATTCCGGGCGCAGCGAGGTCAGGATCAGCCACAGCACCGGAAAGGCGAAGGCAAAGCAGATGAAGGCGACCGCGAGCGCAAACAGCGTCTTGCGGCCGATCGGCGGCAGCCACGGCAGGAATTGGGGGCGGTTGACCATGGCCATCGGATCAAGCCTTTGCGATACGGTCGACGAGGCGGTAGAGCACCACGCCGATCACGAGAATGACGAGCCCGCCGATGATCGCGGCCGCCGAGCCGCGGCCGAGATCGAGATTGAGGAAGGCGTGGACATAGGCGTAGAGGCTGAACAGCTCGGTCGAGCGTCCCGGCCCGCCGCCGGTCAGCGTCCACACGATATCGAAGGTGCGGAAGGCATCGATGGCGCGGATCACCACGCAGACCACGATCACGGGGCGCAGCATCGGCAGCGTGAGATAGCGGAACACGCGCCAGGTGGTGGTGCCGTCGATCGCGGCAGCCTCGAACGGCTCCTTCGGCAGGCTTTGCAGCCCCGCGAGCAGCAGCAGCGTGAACCACGGCGTCCACAGCCAGATGTCGGTCAGAAGGATGATGCCGAACGCGCTCCAGCGCTGCACCAGCCAGGGCTGTCCCTCGAGGCCGATGGCTTCCAGCACCACGTTCACGATGCCGAACTGGTCGTTGAAGATCCAGCGGATCATGATCGCGGCGATCACCGGCGCCACCATCAGCGGCACCAGCAGGATGGTCTGCACCAGCTTCTGCCCGCGAAACGGCCGGTTGAGCAGCAGCGCCAGCGCCAGCCCCGCCACCAGCGCGCCGGCAACGCTCAGCACCATGAACAGGAACGTGTTCGGCAGCACCACATAGAGGAACGCCGGGTCCGTTATCACGGCGACGTAGTGGTCGAAGCCGATCCAGGTCTTCTTGGGATTGTAGAGCGCCCAGTCGCGAAAGCTGGCATTGGCGCCGATCACGATCGGCACGACCTGAAACAGCAGCATCAACAGCGCAGCCGGCGCGATCAGAAGCAGCACGAAGCGCTGTTGCTCGCCGAACATGGGACGCCGTGATGCCGACAAGCCCGTTTCCCCATTTGGGCGTCAAGCCGTCACGACTCTTCTCGGCCGCTACGTGCGTGAAGCCTGTATTTTTTTGGGATTATGGGCGGGGCGTCGAAGGCTAGTCAATCCGGATTGTGCGAGGGCACAATCGGATTGTGCAAGGGCCCAATAGTGGCCGGGCGCTCATGCAAAAATGCCAGCGACAATGGTGCGACTTGAGGTTGGCCAAAAAACAAAACGCACCGGCTCCGGAAAACCGGGGCCGATGCGCTTTGAGCAAGGCTTACTGCCTTGCCAGTTCATGCGTCCGCTGTTGGCTGCCGGTCTTATTGTATGGCCGGCTTACCGCAAGCAGATAGAAATTCTCAGAGCCGATACAGGATCTGGTCGGTCCAGAACCGCTCGAGGCGGTGCAGCGACTTGTTCAGCGTCGCGAACTCCTCGTTCGAGATGCCGCCGACCTGCTCCACCGTCTTGACGTGCTTCTGGTAGAGCGCGTCGACGATCTTGCGGATCTCCTGGCCCTGCGCGGTCAGGCGGATGCGGACCGAGCGACGATCAACGCGGGAGCGCTGATGATCGAGGAAGCCGAGCTCGACGAGCTTCTTCAGATTGTAGGAGACGTTGGAGCCGAGATAGTAACCGCGCGTGCGCAGCTCGCCCGCGGTCAGCTCCTTGTCGCCGATGTTGTAGAGCAGCAGAGCCTGCACCGAATTGATGTCGGCGCGGCCGCGACGATCGAATTCGTCCTTGATGACGTCGAGCAGCCGGCGGTGAAGCCGCTCCACCAAAGTCAACGCTTCCAGATAGAGCGGCTGCACCGGAGTTTGGCCGGCAGAGCGCTCAGCGGTTTCCACCGCCGTTGCAACGGCTTTGATCATGACACTTCCCCTGTCGTCGTTTTTCGACTTATTTCGACGAAACTTCTGTCCCGCCTGATAGCCTCAACTTAAGGGGCCCGTTTGAAGATCCGCTTAAATAAGACAATAAAGAGATCATGAATTTAACAGAGTGAATTGTGCATTAAGCCCTATGGATCAAGGCTTTTTGCAACATTTCATTGAGGCTGGAAGCGCCCTGTTCACGCTTCGTCTGCATCCCCTGTCGCATTCGGAAACAGGTGCGTCAGAAATCGAAACGCTCGCGTAAGATGTGTGGTGGAACCCTTTACGGCCCTTAACGGTGAGCGAAACGTTACCGGCAAAATTTTGGAGAATTGTACGGGATCGCGTCGCGGTTTCTGCACGCGGATGGAATATGGCGGAAAACTGTCGCGCTGAGGCAGCCGTGGCTTCGCGGCCAATTGGCCGCTCCTCGTCACAACGTCCTACGGCGGACGTTCGCGGGCGGCCATCCAGGCGAGCGCGAGATAGGCGCCGAGCATCACGGCCTCGAGCGCCACCACCGTCAGGCTGCCGCCATAGATGCCGGGAAACATCAATTCGATCACCGCCATCGACACCACGGTGGTGAGCCACACCACCGCGCCCCAGGGCGTGGCGAGCCAGAGGCCGACGGCGGCGACGAGTTCGATGACGGCGAAATAGACGGTCGCGGTCTGCCAGGCCATCGACTGGTTCTCGAATGCCTCCTCCTCGCCGCCGATGAAACCGGTGACCTGCGCCCAGTGGTACAGGCCCTTCATGATCGACACGATCGCCATGACGCGCAGGAACAGCACCAGGCGCCGCGTCCACACATTCTCGTCGGACTCGATCCGCTCCGACGACATCGCCCCGACCGACATCGCATTGTCCCTGGCCTTGTCCCGCGCCGAAAGGTCAGACATGGCCACCGGCCCACGGGCTGACTTGGGAGCCCCGGGGATCGGAGCTGAATGCATGCTGGAATCTCCTCTTGGCGTCATGTCTTGACCCGCCGGGACGGCAAAATCAATTGCCGATGAGATGGATCAAGGCGCGGTGACGGGCGGCGGGCAAGGTGCTAGAACTGGAACAAATCAAAATTGAGCCGCCGCCTTCAGGAGTACCCATCACATGGCGATCAAATTCGGGCGTCCGATCGAAATGCGCGACGCGCCGCGGCGGCAGACCGCCCTCGCCTCCGCCCCGCTCGACCTGACCATCCGCCCCCGCCGGAACCGCAAGGCGGAATGGGCGCGGCGGCTGGTGCGTGAGAACGTGCTGACGACAGACGATTTGATCTGGCCGCTGTTCGTGGTCGACGGCACCAACACCCGCACGCCGGTGGCCTCGATGCCCGGCGTCGACCGCCTCACCGTCGATCAGGCGGTGCGCGATGCCGAGCGCGCGATGAAGCTGAACATCCCCTGCATCGCGCTGTTTCCCTACACCGAGCCGTCCTTGCGCGACGAGCACGGTTCCGAGGCGCTCAATCCGAACAATCTCGTGTGCCAGTCGGTGCGCGCGATCAAGAAGGAGTTTCCCGAGATCGGCCTGCTCTGCGATGTCGCGCTGGATCCCTTTACCAGCCACGGCCATGACGGGCTGATCGAGGACGGCAAGATCCTCAACGACGAGACGGTGGCGGTCCTGGTGCAACAGGCGCTGGTGCAGGCCGAGGCCGGCTGCGACGTCATCGCGCCATCAGACATGATGGATGGCCGCATCGGCGCGATCCGCGAGGCGCTGGACGACAATGGTTTTGTCGACGTGCAGATCATGTCCTATGCGGCGAAATACGCCAGCGCCTTCTACGGCCCGTTCCGCGACGCCATCGGCTCGGCCAAGACGCTGACCGGCGACAAGCGCACCTACCAGATGGACAGCGCCAATTCCGACGAAGCGCTGCGCGAGGTCGAACTCGACATCGCGGAAGGCGCCGACATGGTGATGGTGAAGCCCGGCATGCCCTATCTCGACATCGTGCGGCGGGTGAAGGACACGTTTGCGATGCCGACCTTCGTCTATCAGGTGTCGGGCGAATACGCGATGATCGCAGGCGCCGCCAACAATGGCTGGATCGACGGCGAGCGCGCGATGATGGAAAGCCTGCTCGGCTTCAAGCGCGCCGGCGCGGACGGGATCTTGACGTATTTTGCGCCGAAGGCGGCGGAGAAGCTGAAGGCGGAGGGGTAAACCTTCCGTCGTCCCTGCGAACGCAAGGACCCATAACCACCGCTGCATGTAGTGGTAAAGACAACTGGCCCCATCGTCCCATTGATAAGCCGCGGCGTATGGGTCCCTGCGTTCGCAGGGACGACGGAAGCGTTATGCTCCGTTCCGCGCCCACCCACAATATTGCTCGCTGTTAATGGTCGCAGGCCCTTGGCGGCAGCGCGGCCGGTTCCCATGTCTCGTTCGGGAATATCGGCCTGGAGGACGAACCATGTCTTATAGCGGCTCTGACAATGGCGGCAGCGGTACTTCTGCTGGCGGCGCCTGGCGGAACGACGGCGGGGTGCCGCCGCATGCGTTCGATCCCGATCTGCAGCCGGAATTGTTTCGCGGCGTGCTGACGCGGCGGGTGTTTGCGTTCCTGATCGACCTCGTGGTGCTGTCGGTGCCGGTCATCCTCGGCTACATCTTCATCTTCGTGTTCGGCATCGTCACGCTGGGGCTCGGCTGGATGCTGTTCTGGCTGGCGTGGCCAGCTACCATCGTGTGGGCCATCGTCTATTACGGCGCCTCGATCGGCGGGCCGCATTCGGCCACGTTCGGCATGCGCGCGATGGATCTGGAGCTGCGCACCTGGTACGGCGCGCCGGGCTATTTCGTGCTCGGCGCCTGCCATGCCGTGCTGTACTGGGTCTCGGTCTCGTTCCTGACGCCGCTGGTGCTCCTGGTCGGCCTGTTCAACGGCCGCCGCCGGTTGCTGCACGACATGATCCTGGGAACCGTGATCGTTAACAGCTCGGTCCGTACTCAAGTCGCGCCCGCCCCGCGCAGCAGCTATTGAGCGAGCCGCAAACCGATTGACCATTAGCCTTCGGAGCGCAATGTTAGAGCCGGTCCGTCCCCCGGAATGAAATGAACCGGGGGCCGGGTCGGCGTTTTTACTTGTTGACGCGTTTTCTTAACGGGAACCGGTGTCTACTGGGTTCGAAAACGCTATGGTTGACTTGTTTCGGAGGCGTGACGACCCGACGTGACCCAGCACTCGCGTGATACCCCGCAATTCTATCTGACGGCGCCCTCGCCCTGCCCCTATCTGCCGGGCCGGCACGAGCGCAAGGTGTTCACGCACCTCGTCGGCGACAAGGCCGGCGACCTCAACGACCTCCTGACCCATGGCGGCTTCCGCCGCAGCCAGTCGATCGCCTACCGCCCGGCCTGCGACCAGTGCCGGGCCTGCGTTTCCGTGCGCGTGATCGCCAACGAATTCCGCCCCTCCCGCAACTTCAAGAAGGTCCTGGCGCGCAATGCCGACATCGTCGGCGAGCAGCGCAGCGCGGTGCCGACCTCGGAGCAGTATTCGGTATTCCGCGCCTATCTCGACAAACGGCACCGCCATGGCGGCATGGCCGACATGACCGTGCTCGACTACGCGATGATGGTGGAAGACAGCCATGTCGAGACCCGCATCATCGAATACCGCAAGCGCGGCGTCGACACCGGCATCACCGGCCGCGGCGAGGAGCTGATCGCGGTGGCGCTGACCGACGTGCTCAGCGACGGGCTGTCGATGGTGTACTCGTTCTTCGAGCCGTCGCAGCACAGCCGCTCGCTCGGCACCTTCATGATCCTCGACCACATCACCCGGGCCCGCCGGCTCGGGCTGCCGTACGTCTATCTCGGCTACTGGATCGAGGGCTCCAAGAAGATGGACTACAAGGGCCGCTTCCTGCCGCAGCAGCGGCTGGCGCCCTCGGGCTGGCTGCGGGTGGATGCGGCCGGCGAAATGCTGTCCGAGCCGCAGGACTAGAGAACGATGCTTCGGCGTTGCGCGGCGAGCGGAGGCGCGTCTGCGCCGTCGGCGTCATTTGCCGGCCCTCAGAATTTCAGATCGCTGGTCTTCCTTGCATTGCCCTTCCTGGCTTTGCTGACGGGTACCTGCGCCTATGCCTGCGAAACCGGCCAAAAGGCCTATTATGGACGCTGTGTCGAGGCCAAGACCCCACCTGCCAAGCTTTTGAAATTCCTCAACGGCTATGGTCGGCAGGTCAACAAAATTGGCGAGGTCGCCGATCTCTTCGCACCGGATGTCCCGCTTTTCGACAGGCCCGAACCCGATCGTAAAGTCATCCATTCGTGGAAACGACCGAATGCCGACATCGAATCCGAAGCCAGGATTGAGAAGATCCTGCCTGATTTCTATTACGTGACGGTGAGTGTGTACGATGGTCCAACCTCGTGCGGCATCGATGAATTCAAACTGAAGGGACCGAAGATCACGCTAAGGGGGTACGTGCCAAGAACGAATCCTCAGGACGTTCCGTCGCTCTGGAAGTTTCGACATATGAGCGGGCTGTGTTAGCCGCAGGATTGGGCGCTCGCGCCTAGCCACCCATGCTGTTGTCGTTTCCCGCGAAAGCGGAAGCGAGACTCGCTGAGGTTTCCCGGCCGTCGCACGCCGCGGCCAGTCTGGAAGGTTGCTTTGGGATCGTTCAGAACCCCCAGTAAAGCGGGATGACGACCACAGTGACGACGAATGCCCAAGCCGTGACAATCAGGCCGAGCTTCCAAAAATCGCCGAACCGGTATCCCCCTGGCCCATAGACCATCAGGCTGACGCCATTGGCGAAAGGCGTAAGGAAGGATGCGCTCGCCCCCATGGCGACGCCCAGCATCATGGGAAGCGCAGAAACGCCCAATTCGGACGCAGTGGCCAAGCCAATCGGCATCATGACCAGCGCCGATGACGTGTTGGAAATAAACTGGGTGATGATCGCCGATACCAGAAAGATTCCCGCCAGCACCGCAAGCGGGCCGGCAAAGCCCAACGCACCGACGACATAGTCTCCGATCAGGGCCGCTGCGCCGGTTTTGGTCATTGCCGTCGCGGGCGGTATCATCGCTCCGATCAGGATGCATGTATTCCAATCGATGCCTCTATAAAACTGCGGAAGCGTCAATACCCGAGTAATAACCATCAGGGTTGCGCAAACCACCGCCGCGATCGGCGGGGGAACAATTTCGAAGGCAAGCAAGATGAAGAGCAGCAGCAGGATGGCGATTGCTGCAGGCGCTCCCTGCCCCAGCGCGACAGCCTGCTTCTGCACGACTTCAGGGGAATCGACGACCAATACCTTCGGATCGGAGAGGTACTTGTCCAAGGCTTTCCACGTTCCCTGCAGCAGAAGATGATCTCCGGCGCGCAATGCAACGGGCTCCTGGCGCATTTCGATACCGCCTCGCTGTAACGCCAGGATCATGAGATCGCCGTCCTCCGTCGCCATCCCGGGGAACACGGATTGGCCGATCATCTTGGACCGCAACGGGATGACGACTTCCGCCAATCCGGAAGCGCGACTAAGCAGCACGTCGGCAATGGGGCCTGTCTTTTCGTGTTCGCGAACGGCGAGGTGCATATCGAGCGCAAACCGCCCGGCCGTCTCGGCATCGCCACGGACGAGCACCAGGTCGCCTTCGGCGATCTCCGCACGTTGCAGCGGTGTCGCACCATCGCTCTCCAGCAGCGCGACCAGATGCAGGCCCGCATAGTTCTTCAGGTCGACGGCAGCACGTGACTTTTCGATAAAGGGTGACGTCGCGCGAACGCGAAGCTGATGCAGCCCGTCTTCCAGACGGTATTGCTCGACCAGGGTTTGTGCGTGGGCGCTGAAATCGGAGGGGATCGACAGGCTCCGTCTTTCCGGCAGCAACCACCGCCCAAAGAGCAGAACAATGACAATTGTACCCGCGAGTAAGGGAATACCGAGTACCGACCACTCGAGGAAGCCGATATGCCCCACGCCCGCCTCGTCAGCCTGCGTCGCTGCAATCACGTTGACGGGGGTGCCCAGCAAAGTCAGCTTGGAGCCGGTCAAGCACGCGAATGCAAGCGGGATCATAAGGCGAGACGGTGCTACGCCGGTCCTCACCGCGACCACCACGATGATTGGCAACATGGCTGCGACAGCGCCGTTCATGCCGATCATTCCGCTAAAGACGGCAGCAACGATCATGATGGCGACGGTGCGCCACGTTTCGTTCTCGCCGGTGTGGCGGATCAGGAGTTGACCGGCCCAGGCGCCCACCCCGGCTGTTTCAAGTCCCGCTCCGATAGCGAGCAGCGCAGCAATCAGAATGACCACCGGATCGCCAAGACCGGCGAGGGTTTCCTGCATCGTCAGTATGCCGGTGAAATACAGCGCCAGCGACGCGCAGACTGCGACCACCGCCGCAGGCACTGGATTCCACGCGAAGAGCACCATGGCCGCCGCGATGATCGCCAGCGTCATGATTATCTGCGTCGTCATGTGGCTTGCTCCATCGAACGCGCAGTTTGATTGCTGCGAGCGCCTCGTGGTCCGGCAGTGACAAAGCAATATTGGTGATGTACCTCGCTGATGGCGTCTTTCCGGGCTCCATCTCAATAGCCCAATGTCCTAGTAGCCCAAGGCCGCGCCGTCGCCCCGCGGATCGGCCCCACCCTCGAAGTGCCCCTGGTCGCGATTGACGCGGATAGCGTGCGCGTGCCCCAAATTGTCGTTCCAATCGGTGACCATCTGAACCGGTTGGCCTCGCCGCTTCAATTCCCGCGCGACCTCATCCGAGATGCGGCCTTCGAGTGACAGATTGCGCGACTTCACGCCCCATGTGCGGCCCATCAGCCAGCGCGGTGCCTCGATCGCCTGCTGCACGTCATAGCCGAAATCGAGGATGCGGGTGACGAGCGCGGCCTGTGACTGCGGCTGCCCCTCGCCTCCCATCGATCCAAAAGCGAGATAGGGCTGGCCGTCCCGCACGAGCAGCGCGGGGATCAAAGTGTGGAACGTGCGTTTGCCCGGCTGCAAATGGTTGGGATGCTTCGCGTCGAGCGCAAAGAAGGCACCACGGTTCTGCAGGATGATGCCGGTGTCGCCGCCCATCATCGCGCTGCCGAAGTCGTGGTAGATGGACTGGATCAGCGACACGACCATCCCGTCGCGGTCGGCGGCGCAGAAATAACAGGTGTCACCGTCAGGCGCTCGCCGCTCATGCGGATGTATGTAGGCGATACCCGCCGGCACCGTGCCGACATCGAGCGCCCGCTCGGAATCGATCAAACGACGGCGCGCATCGACGTAAGCCTGGCTGATCAGTTGCTGCACCGGGATATCAACGAAATTCGGATCGGTCAGCCACTCCTCTCGATCGGCAAATGCAACCTTAACCGCCTCGGCCATGTGGTGATAATAGTCGGCCGTGCCGTCCCCCCAAGCGATCACATCGTAACCCTCGATCAGCTTGAGGATCTGCAGCGCGGTAAATCCCTGCGTGTTGGGCGGCAGTTCATATGCGTCATAGCCACGATAGCTGGCCGTGATCGGTTCGACCCATTCTGCGTGAAACGCGGCAAAGTCATCGGCCGTCAGCGGAGAGCCGTGGGGCTGCAAGCCCGCACAGATGCGTTCGGCAATCTCCCCTTCATAAAAGCCCTTGCGCGGCCCCTTGTCGGCGATTTGCTGCAGCGAACGGGCAAGGTCGCCTTGCACCAGACGCTGACCTTCACGAGGAACGCGCTTGTTGGGCAGAAAAATCGCTGCAGTTGCCGGATAGGTCGCCAGTATAGGTTCGTCCTGGGCCAGCCAGTCGGCGAGCGACCGGGTAACGGCCATGCCGTCGCGTGCATACCCGATGGCAGCGTCGAACAGTTTGTCCCAGGGAAGCCGGCCAAACCGTTCATGCGCCAAACGCCAGCCGTCGATTGCGCCCGGCACGGTCAGAGCACCCAGCGCGCCGCGCGCGGGAATCTCGTTGTCCTTGCTGCGCGCACGATAATAGTCGAGCGTTGCCTTGCGCGCGGCCGGTCCGCTGGCGTTCAGTCCATGGACGCGGCCTTGCGGCTCTGCGATCAACCAGAACCCGTCGCCTCCCAGTCCTGCCATGTGAGGGTAGACGACACAAAGGACAGCATTGGCGGCGATCGCCGCATCCACGGCACTACCTCCGTGCTGCAACATGTTCAGCCCGGCCGCACTGGCGAGATAATGCGGCGTCGAGACCACGCCGTGTGGCGCGTATGTAGGGGGACGGCCTGTGCGCGGACCATTGGGATGACTCATCATCGCCTCCTGATACTCAGCAGCGGCCGTCGCGAAAGGCATCTGCGGGCCGCAAACGCGACGACCGTAGCCCTTGCGGGCGCTACGATGTCCGATCGTCGAACTCCATGCCGACGTCCCTGATCTTGTCACCGGAGTGATCCATGTAGCGTGTCCAGACGGGCAGCACGCCGCCGGCGACAAGACTGAGGAAGCCGATCCACCACACCAGATCGTTGCCCGCTGCCGTGCCCCAACTGGTGATCGGGAATGCGGCGAGCAGCAGCACTAGTGCGAGAGTCTCGGCCTTCAGCTTTTTATCCATGGCGCCTCCGCTATCACGCCCAAACAACCAGTGCGATCGTTGCCACGCCGGTCAAGACGGCAACGAGGACCGTCCAAGGCATGGTGATACGCAGAACCGCTCCTTCCTGGCCCTTCACGCCGGCGATGCTCGTGCCGAGTACGATGTTGGCTGGCGCGATTGCATTGCCATAGGCGCTACCGGCCGCTTGCGCGGCAATGATGGTCTCTCTGGACATCCCGTGCAACTGAGCCACGCTGCTCTGCACAGCACCGAAAAGCACGCAGGAAGCGGTGCTGCTGGATGTCATGAAAGCGCCGAGAGCGCCGATGACACTCGCGATGCCCGCGTACACCAGCGGCGGCGAAGCCGCGGCGATGCCGTAGGCCAGAGTCAAGACCTGACCGCTATGATCCAGGATTCGGCTCGTCACCAGGAACGCGATCACCGGGACCGAAGCGGGCACCGCATCGATGAGCAGTGCAGACCAGATGCTCTCCGGCTGGTGGCGCGCTGCCCAGGCGCGATAGTAACCGCCGGCGCTGTACGCAATCCAGACGATCACGGAGGTGATCAGCAACATCATGCCGGGATGCGTAAAGACCGTAATGGGCGCATAGCGCGCGACCGCGGCATTGTGGACGCCAAAGCCGGTTTCAACGGCCGGAAACGGCAGCCCGATCTGTAGCTGCCGCATCAATTCGTTGATCGCCGGAATCAGCAGGACACCGAGGGTCACGGCCGTCAGCACGATGTAAGGCAGGAACGACATTGAGAGGCTCATCACCGGCGCCGCTTCTTTCTGTTCTCCCGCCCGTGTTTCCATCATGCCCGGCCGTTCAGGAATCTCCTGAATCGGAATCGGCTCGCCGTATTTCTTCCAACGCGATAATGGATACAGCGCGAGAAGCGCGACGGCCGCGGCCAGGAAGGTCGAGAGTTCGGGGCTGATGAGAGCGGCCAGAAGCTGCCCAACACCGAGAATGGTGCCGAGGATCAGTACCAGCGGCCAGGCATGGCGAACTGCCGGTCCCTTGCCGTACAGCCACACGACAAGGAGGCCGCCCAGATAGGTCGGTATGAGGATCAGCAGTGCGGACTCATAGGCGGCCCTGGCGACGTCTTCGACATTGGAGACTCGCAGCAGTGCCAGCCATCCGACCCCGAGCGTGCCGAAGAACCTCGCCCAGGCATGGGCGAGAACGCCCATGGCAACGGCATGGATCGGCTTCACACCTACCGTGATCAGCAGTGGCACAACCACGGCGACGGGGGCACCGAAGCCGGCAATGCCCTGCAGGAACGAGGCAAACACCCAAGCGAGCGCCAGAATGATGAACAGGTCATTGCGACTGAATTTGGCGATGCCTTGCCGTAACGCGTCGTAGGCGCCGGCCTGCTTGGTGATCTGGTACAGGAGCAACGCCGGCCAGATCACATACAGGATGAAGACGGCGTCCCATACGCCCTTCGCGCTTGCAACTGCCAACGTCTTCCACGGCGTTTGAAAGGCGAGCACCGCCACGATGGCGGCGGTGAACATCGCCATCGGTCCCGCTTCCGGCGCGCGCCAGCGTAGCGGAACAAGAAATACAAGCAGCGCAACGATCGGTAAGACCGCCAATATCCAATGCAGAAGATCAACCGGGACTTGCGTGGTTTGCATGTACTTATCCTGATGACTCCATGCTCGGCTTTCGCGGAATCTCCTTTTGCTCAGGATGCTCGCCACTCAAGTCAACGTCGGTCTCCGGGCGTCGAGGTGCGGGCGTGGTGACTTCGAGCATGTTCGGCTAGTGGAACCGCCGTGAAACGTTGCTCGCCCAAAAGTTGTTCCAGCCTGGACGAGTATTTTTTCAGGCATATAGACGGATGGCTTTCGCGCATTGGTCAGCACGGCTGTCGGTTGCGTTACCAATCAACCACAAGAATCGAGAAAAACGGCACCCTCCGTTCGTGCCCGTAGCAACGTTCTGCAAGTTATGTTTCGTTCAACTGCAAGCTAGGATTGAGTCGATACAATACAATCAAAAATTGAGCAGACGCCGTGGCGGGTTACGCAATGCGGATGAAGCTGCGAGTTCCGTGCCGATCTTCCGGACAAAGGCCTGCAAAAAACGAGACCTGTCGGCGGAACCTGCGCTCATTCAAACGGCGGTGCCTGTGGCCAAGCGCAATAACGGCGTGCGGCATTATCGGCTTCGCCGCGCCGGTTCCGGCGCAAGTTCCGATCGGTTCAACTGTCACGGCGACCTGGGACGGATCGGCCAACTCCAACTGGAACTCCAATGCCAACTGGATACCAGGTGGGCCGCCCACTGACACTGCGACGTTTCCAGCTGTCAGCAACAGGGTCGTTGTATTTCCCTCGGCGACGACAACGATCGGCCAGACGGTATTCACCGCGCCGGACTACACGTTGAACCTTACCTCGGGTAATTCGAATTTGGTGTTCACCGGTGCAGGCATCCTCACCGGAACAGACCCATTCAGCGCCCCCAACAACAGACCGATCGTCAACATCGCCGGGACGGGTGACATCGCGACCTTCCTTAACAACTCCACCGGCGGGTTGGCTCGCTTCGTCATTGGCTCAGGCGGTCTTGTCGACCTGTCGGTTCATGCGGTCCCGAGCAACATGACTGCGGGGTCGATCGTTAATTCCGGACTCATCGATCTCGGCAACCCGAACGGCACCACCGTCGGGAATTCATTGACGGTGTTCGGCCCGTATGTGGGCGCGGGCGGCACCATCCACCTGAACACGTTTCTGGGAACAGACACGTCGCCATCAGATGTGCTCATCATCAATGGCAGCCGAAGCACGATCGATGGCGCGGCCACTGCTACAGGTACCAGCTTCCTGAGAATCACCAACGCGGGCGGGCCGGGAGCCCAAACGACTGCCAATGGCATCCTGGTGGTCGATGCAATCAATGGCGGCACCACGGCCCCTGGCGCCTTTGCGCTCGCCGGCGAGGTTCGCGCCGGCGCTTTCGACTACCGCTTGTTCCGCGGCGGTCTCGACGGCAGCAGCGCCCCCAATGACTGGTTCTTGCGTTCGACCTTTCTCGTGCCGCCTGTCACACCTGTTCCGCCGATCGGCACGGTTCCGCCCGGGAGACCCGCTCCGCCAATCGGCACGCTGCCGCCCGTGACACCCGTCCCACCAATCGGCACGGTGCCACCCGGGAGACCCACTCCGCCAATCGGCACGCTGCCGCCCGTGGGGCCCGTTCCGCCGATCGGCACGCTGCCGCCCGGGAGACCCGTTCCGCCGATCGGCACGGTCCCTCCCGCGCCTCTACCACCGCCGGAACTGGTCGTGCCGCCCGTTCCGCCAATCGGGGTGCTGCCGCCCGGCACCTTTCCGATCACCGGGCCAGAGCTACCGACCTATGGCGTGGTGCAGCCGATTGCCCGGCAGATGGGGCTCACCACGCTCGGCACCCTGCATGAGCGCGTCGGTGATGCGGCCGCGGACGCGGCGTGCTTGAATGCCACGCGCGACGGCGTCGCTATCATCGACAGGTCGCGAGCGGTCTCCGACGAGGACTGCCGGCAGGCCGCGTGGGGCCGCCTGTTCGGTCAACAGATCAACAATCGCTATCAGGCCTTCGCCGACCCGCGCGCGACCGGCCAGGTGGCCGGCATCCAGAGCGGCATCGATGTCTGGCGGGGCAGCCTGATTCCGGGCCACAGCGACACTGCCGGAGTCTACTTTGCCTATGGCAACAGCAATGTGGGTGTCGACGGCCTCGTCACCAACGCAGCGGCGACCAGCTATATCCTGCAACACACCGGTTCGCTGAACCTCAATGCCTATTCGTTCGGCGGCTACTGGACCCACTATGGCCCCGGCGGCTGGTACCTCGACGCGGTGCTGCAGGGCTCGGTCTACGACAGCGCCGCGGGAAGCCGACGTGCCAACCTGAAGAGCACGGGTACTGGCTTCATCTCATCGCTGGAGACAGGCTATCCGATCTCGCTGCCGTGGTTCGGGCCGGGTTTCGTGCTGGAGCCGGAGGGCCAGGTCATCTGGCAGCAGGTTTCCTTCCGTGACGCCAATGACGGCCTGGGACGGTCGGACTAGGCACCACATCCGGCACCAGCGGACGGCTCGGTCTGCGCGGCAAGTGGACCATCAGTGACCCCGTCGGGCGGGTGTGGCAGCCTTATGTACTCGGCAATGTCTGGCGCGACTGGGGCGGCACCGCGACCACGATGTTCGGCATCGACGGTGTGCCCTTGCGCGAGGAGGCGACGCGGCTGGAGTTCGCTGGCGGCTTCAGCGCAAGGATCCTTCGCGGTCTCAGCCTCTACGCCCAGGCCGGCTACCAGTTCGCCGTGAGCGGCACCGACGGCGGCAGGCGCGATGGCGTCAAGGGCAATTTCGGCCTGCACTACGCGTGGTAATCGTGCCAAACCGCATATCGCGCGGTTGGGCCGGGCGTACACAACGATGTTCAGCCGAAGAACGTCTCGATCAAGAGCTTCACATTCAGCGCCACGATGATGCCGGCGACGATCCAGGCCACGACCGCCACACCGCGGGGGATGACGAACTCGCCCATCTTGCGCTTGTCGGAAACGAACTTGACCAGCGGGATCACCGCGAACGGCAATTGCATCGACAGGATGACCTGGCTGAACACCAGGAGCTGGCTGGTGCCACGCTCGCCATAGAGCGCGGTGACGATCACGACCGGAACGATGGCGATGCCGCGCGTGAGCAGCCGCCGTGCCCAGCTCGGCAGGCGCAAATGCAGGAAGCCTTCCATCACGATCTGGCCGGCCAGCGTCGCCGTCACGGTCGAATTGAGACCGGACGCGAGCAGCGCCACTGCAAACAGGGTCGAGGCGATGCCAAGGCCGAGCAGCGGCGACAGCAATTCATAGGCCTGGCCGATCTCGGCAACCTCGGTGCGTCCGCTCGAATAGAAGGTGGCGGCGGCGACGATCAGGATCGCCGCGTTGATGAACAGCGCCAGCATCAGCGCGATCGTCGAGTCCGTCGTCGCCCATTTGATCGCCTCGCGGCGGCCTTCATTGGTGCGTTCATAAGCGCGGGTCTGCACGATCGCGGAGTGCAGATAGAGATTATGCGGCATCACGGTCGCGCCGATGATGCCGATCGCGATGTAGAGCATTTCAGGATTGGTGACGATCTCCGGCGACGGCACAAATCCCTTCAGCACGGCGGCCACCGGCGGCGCCGCGGCCACGATCTGAATCGAAAAGCAGATCGCGATCACGATCAACAGCGAGATGACAAAAGCTTCAAGGAAGCGAAAACCCTTGTTCATCAGGAGCAGCAGCAGGAAGGCATCGAGCGCGGTGATCAGCGCCCCATAGATTAGGGGAATGCCGAACAAGAGGTTGAGGGCGATCGCGGTGCCGATCACCTCGGCGAGATCGCAGGCGATGATCGCAGCCTCGCAGGCCAGCCACAGCATGAAGTTGACGGGCCGCGAAAAGCTGGCGCGGCAGGCCTGCGCCAGATCGCGGTCGGTAACGATGCCAAGCCGCGCGGCCAGCGCCTGCAGCAGGATCGCCATCAGGTTCGACAGCAGGATGACCGCGAGCAGCGTGTAGCCGAACTTCGAACCACCGGCGAGATCGGTCGCCCAGTTGCCGGGGTCCATGTAGCCGACCGAGACCAGGTAGCCGGGGCCGAGGAAGGCCAGCAGCCGGCGCGACCAATGACCGCCAAAGGGCACGGAAATGGTCGAATTCACTTCAGGCAGGCTGCGCTGTGCACCGGCGGCAGCGTCAGCGCGCCAGCCGGTGGCGGTCGTGTCAGACATGGTCAAACTCTTGGCCGAGGGTTCGGCGCTCAAACCGGGCGTTCGTGCGTCCATTTCAAAGCGATAACCGAGCTTCGGCCTTATTGCAACTCATTTGCAACTGCATCTAGCCCGGAAATCGCATAGCTCGATCCGCGTTTGCACCGAAGGCGGCCGAATTGCTGCGCAGCAGTGAAATGACGTGATGGGCCACAAGCGCATATCGGCGGGCCCATCGTTTCTCTAAGGACCCAGGCGGAAGGCCCCGCTACTAGAGCCGAAACCAGGGCAGCGTGAGGTAAACGCACCCAATCATCGCGGCCACGGGAACCACCCACAACCATCCCGACCAGAACGGTCGCGACCAACGCTCGGGCAAGAACGCGGCGCCAATGCCGAATATAAGCGCCCCGAGCGCGGCGGTCGCAGTCCAGCCGTACCAATACATCGCTGGCATGAAGCTCCCCATCGACGGCCCGACGGTGTCTCGCGAATGATGAGTGCCCAGCAGCACGACGCGAATCGATGGATAGACGGTGAACAGTGCGAGGTCGAGTTTGAGCGCGACCACGTAGAGCACCGCAAAGGCGATTCCGAATGCAAATGCGAACCTGCGAAACCACGGAGGTGGCGTCATCGCCCGAAACCCATGATGTTGTTCAGGACGTGACCGATCAGGAAGCTCCACCAGACGATGAAGGCAAGGATCAAGGTCAGGGCGGCAGGCGTTCGAGAGGGTTCGTCGGTTCGCTGCTGTCGCCAACAAACCCAATAGGCCGGCAGCAACGCCAACCCAATGGAGACGAAATGCTCCTTGAGATCAAAAACACCAAGCGCCGGCCAATGACCGGCGCGCTCCAGGTCGGGCCGGATATGGACGCGGAATGACAGGTACAAGACCGCGCCCAGCAGCGCCGAGACCGAATATAGAACGACGACAGCATTGGCATATGACCCGGGCGTCACGGCGCGAAAGCGGTCGACGAACGAACCACGGCCGCGCGACGGCATCCAAGCCGCGATTGCCTGGTGTGTGATCGCACCGAGCAGGGCGACCGCGACCAGCCCGTGAATAATCAGCAGAGCGGTGTTCAAGTACATCCCCCGCCTTGATCACAGCCGCCTTACTTGAAAAGCTCCACAGTTGCGAACGGCTCGGCCGACCACGGTCGGAAGCGATGAAGGGTGAACTTCGTCTTCTGGTTAGGTTCAACATCCACCAGGACGTAGTTGTACTCCTCCTTGGGCGGCTCACCCTTCCAATAAAGGTCCGGTGGATAGTCCGCCGGCAACTTGATGCTCGTTCGCCCCGGGAGGATCGGGTCCTGTTCGGCGCCGCCGCCGCCCAGCATCAGGTATTTCACGCCGTCAACGTCGAACAGCTCGGTGGTGTGGACGTGTCCGTTAAACACGATCACTTCCATGTCTTTCGCGTAAGCTGCGATCACCTTGTGTGGATTATCAGGCGCAGGGATGGCGCCGAGGCCGGACCGGGCGAACGTCGGGTAGTGGAAGGTGATGAAGGTTTTGCGGATGCCGGCGGCCTTGGCTTCGTCCATCCATTGTTGCAATTGCTTCATCTGCTCCGCATATTTGGGCCGATCAGCGTCCCATAGCGACGGCGACCGGTAGTCGTACTTGCCGCTCCACAGATAGATGAAGCGGACGCCATGGAGATCGAATTTGTAGATCAGGTTCTCCGGTGTGACTCCGAACTTCTTCAGGTACGGAACAGCGTCCAGCACACCCTCGATCTTGGGATCGCCCCACACCTCGTGATTGCCCACCCCCATGAACCACCGACCCTCCAGCCCGGCGGCGCGCATCTCGCTGTCCGCGGGTGGGAGTTGCTTCAACATGGTGTCGTTCACCCGCTTCCAGTACGGGCTGTCGGCAACCGTGCGGCCCTGGTTTCCCCACCAGATGACGTCGCCGCTGTTGACCACAAATTTGGCCCGCCCGGATTTGACGTCCTTCACAATTTCGCGGGCCACCCATTCGCCGCCCTGAAGCCGGAACATCGTACGATGTACACCGGGAAGCAGTTTTACGTCCTCGACAGACGCCTCGGTGACCCATCCCTTGTCGAGCGTCAATGTCATGACTTCTGACTTGGACTCGAACGGCATCACGACTTTGACAAGCTCCTTGGTGACCGGATCGAAGATCATCTTCACATCCCTCTTCACCACCGCTTCAGCAATCTTTTCGGGCATGACCAGCCCGAACATTTCGACAAACAACTGACTGAGTTCCGGCTGCCCCTCCTTGTACGGGAGATACATCATCGGTCGCGAGTCGCCGTAGGCGGCAAATGAAAAGCCAGAACCTGCCTGTTGTGCTGCCGCGTTCTTTCCTGCCAACAGCGTGGAAAGCGCTGGAAGCATCGCGAGGCCTGAGAGTAAGCCCCTCCTATTCAAGCCGCCCTTTCGATGAGCCGATTCCATATTCCCGGAGATATGGTGCATGTCCATCTGACGCTCCATCCATTGTTCGTTCAACAAATGAGCCGTGGGAACATTTGCAATCACGGTGGCAACACGATGCGCTTGCCTGCGCACTGGTCTTTCGATTCTAGTTTGACCTGCAGTATTGCGAGGAAGCGGGAGCGCATCTGTCACGTGCGCTCCCATTGCTGTTCTGCCGCTTGCGTCTCTTACTCTATCGGGCTCCACTTCTCGTTGGGGGGAGTGAGCTACTGACCCGGACGATTCTTGATCGCCTCTTCGATCTTCTTCTTCACCGATTCCAGGTTGAAGGAAGCCGGGTCCTGCATCGGCGGGTATTCGATCGCCGTCATTGCGAGCTTCCCGACATACTGCTGAACCAGGACGAAGCGCCAGAATTCGCGGCCGAAGAAATCGTTGCCGTAGCCGAATGCGCCCGTATTGGTTGACTCGCCGCGAATGGACGGCGTGCGCTCAAACGGGTCCTGTCGGATGTTGACCAGCGAGGGCATGTCGGTCGTAGTTTTCTCGCCCGGCCAGCCCCAAGGCTGTTGATAGAAAAGGAACTTGAAGTTGCCGATGCGGACCGCACCGAGCTGCGCACCACCGAAGTAGAAAATCTCTTCGCGCTTGGATGGACCTTTCCCTGTGATCAAATCCATCTGATTGTAGCCGTCCAGATGGTTCTTGTAGCTTCGATCGCCAAGCTTCACGCCCTTCAGCAGTTGTTCACCGATATTGGGATTGCCCGCCGCGGCCACCAGGGTGGGAAACCAGTCCAGTCCGGAGATGATTTGGTTCTCGACGCTCCCCGGTTTGACCTTTCCCGGCCAGCGTATGATGCACGGCACGCGGAAGCCGCCTTCGCCAACGGTGCCTTTGGTGTTCTTGAACGGCGTCATGCCGCCATCCGGCCAGGTGAACACCTCCGCGCCGTTGTCCGTGGTGAAGATGACGATGGTGTTGCTGGCCTCGCCCATGTCATCGAGCTTCTTGAGCAGGGCGCCGACACTGTCATCGAGCTGCGCCATGCCGGCTTCCTCGAGACCGTAATTGGTCTCGCTGTTCTGCATGGCGCTGTACTTCTTCGAAAGGAAAGTCCAGACGTGCATGCGAGTGGTGTTGTGCCAGACGAAGAACGGCTTGCCCTCCCGCTTGGCCTTGTCCATGAAGTCGCCGGAAGCCTTGACCAGCACCTCGTCGAAGGTCGTCATATCGTACTTGGCCTTCAGGAATGGCAGGTCGTGCATGTTCGGTACG
>Ga0081455_10002110_pt1 | contig 23690 bp, 20 predicted proteins | sample TabmetS3T2R1_FD_70207 | JGI IMG/M metagenome (GOLD analysis project Ga0081455, IMG submission 70207) | Tabebuia heterophylla rhizosphere microbial communities from the University of Puerto Rico - S3T2R1 | ecosystem: Host-associated > Plants > Roots > Rhizosphere ...
AACCCGTCTGTGCCGCGACGAAAACGATCCTCGTGCTGGGTGACAGTCTTTCGCAGGGTTTCGGACTCGCACCAAGTGAAGCCTACCCGATGTTGCTGGCGAAGAAGTTGCGCGCTGCACGGCTGAATTTTCAGGTTACGAACGCCAGCGCAGCCGGCGGCACCACGGATGGCGGCCTGCAGCGGCTCCCGGCTCATCTGAAACGCAAGGTTGATATTTTCATCCTGGAGCTCGGAATCAACGATGCCTTTCGAGGAGTGCCAGTTGATCAAATCCAAAACAATCTTCAGCAAATTATCGATAAGGCGAAGGCGCGAAATCCAAGCGTACGTGTTGTGATCGCGGGAATGCAACTGCCCAATCATGGGGGCGACGATTATGTTTCCGCGTTTGGCAGAATGTTTTCTGAGCTTGCTGCAAAAAATAACGCAGCGCTCGTGCCATATCTTCTGCAAGGCGTGGCAGGCGACCCTTCATTGAATGTCTCCGACGGAATTCATCCAAATGCAGCCGGCCAAAAGATTCTTGCTGAAACTGTCTGGCACGTGCTCGAGCCAGTAGCGCGCGAGGTGGCGTCGAAGGAAAAGGTGAATCTCAGTAACACCGGGCTTTAGACGGGTGGGGACGGACCAAAACAGGCCTAGCCGTTTCAACGGCTTATCACGGCGGCGCGCGAAAGCCGTTGGAAACTGCCGGTCACTGAGCTTTGGCCATCCACCTAGCTGAAGCGAGGTGTTACCGACATTCGTGAGAAGCGACCGGGGCACCATCGACACACGTTAGTTAAAGAAAAGTAAAACGATGGACCCTGCACGACCAAACGATCCTGATCCAGCCGATCCGTTTTTCCACGAACGAGCCGATCACGCCATCCTGGAAACGATCGAGATCGCGACCGAAGGCGAAGATTGCGATGAATGCGTGCGCAGACTCGGCCCGGTGCTGAAGAAAATTGCTGGAGTGAAGGATGTAAAGGCCGATCTCGAGCATGAGCGCGTCATCGTGACGTTTGACCCGCGCAAGACGCACCCGCCCGATCTTCACGATGCAATCTTAAACAGCGGCTACAAACCCGAGTCTACGGCGGACTGAAACGCTCGCGCCACTACAGAACTCATACCGCTGGCTGCTGTTGGGTCAGGCAATGAAATGCGCCGAGCCCCCAAATTAGTTCGCGGCAGTCAATGCCGACAACGCGACGATTAGGAAAACATTCCCGCAGTACCGATAGTGCAACCTCATCAGCGGGATCGGCAAATATTGGCACGAGCACACAAGTATTTGTGATGTAGAAATTCGCATACGTAGCTGGCAGCCGTAATCCTTCGCGCATGATCTTCTTCGGCATCGGGAGCGTGATGACCTCAAGCCTGCGACCGCCTATTTTCGCCGTCTGCAGGCGTGCGAGGTTTTTGCGGAGTGCCTCGTAATTTTCATCGTCGCGATTTTCCTCTACCACGGTCACAATGGTCGATTTAGAGACAAACCGGGCGAGATCGTCGATATGACCATCAGTATCGTCACCGGCGATGCCGTCGCCCAGCCAGAGAATTTCGCGAACCCCAAGGTAATCTTGCAAGCGTTGTTCAATCTCTTCACGCGAAAGATTTGGATTCCGATTCTTGTTTAATAAACATGACTCGCTAGTAAGCAGCGCGCCCGCTCCATTCACATCAATCGCGCCGCCTTCTAAAATCATCGCCGGATAGAATACGGGCAGACCGAGAATTTCGGCGACCCGCGTCGGGGCTACTTCATCCAAATCGAACGGCGGATATTTGTTTCCCCAGGCGTTGTAATTCCAATCCACCACCGCAAGTCTTGGATCCACGTCACGCGTGAGAAATATCGGGCCGTGATCGCGGCACCAGGGCTCGTTTGTAGGGACTGCATAAAAGGAGATTCGTTCCATCGGCAGTCCACGTAGCACCTCACGCGCTTCGGCTTCGTGCGCGCCATTAGAGATGTTGATGCAAACTTGCTCCGATTCGATCAGTGCCTCGACCATTGCTCGCAGCGTTGGCATGACACGATGGAACGAATCCGGGAAGCTGATCCCTTCGCGCCGCGGCCATGAAAGCCAGGTTGCGGCGTGCGGTTCCCATTCCGCCGGCATGCGGTAGCCGAGAGTCGTAGGAGTCTGTGCAGGCTTATTCACGGACGCCAACGTTCAACGCCCAATCCGCCTCCGCAAGGCTATGGTGTGACGAGCGCCCTACGTCCAGCCCGAAAGACTTCGCGAGCGGGCCGCGGGGCGTTTCACGTACCAGAATCTACCGCGTCACCGGTGAGGTGGACTTATAAATCGCGCCAATGACTGCGCCAGCAACGCCGAATTGGATCAGATCGCCCACGACCATGCCGCCCAGGATTTTAGTCGTAAGCGGTTGGACCGCGAACCAGATCAAATCCACTCCCACATAGATCAACGCCACCAGGATCCCCAACTTCGCACACGGTCCGGGACCACCGGCAGGCACAAACTTCGCGCAAAGCAGCGTGAGAAAGAACGCCATCACAATGTGTCCAAAAACAAGCCACGAAAAATGGCTCCCAAAGTCTGCTTGGGCCCGCCAAAGCGCAGGCACTTCCATGTGCGCGCCCTGCATTAGCTTCCCGTACCAGAGGAATCCAAAGACGAAGATGAAACCAAACGCCGCAACGAACGCGATGAAGAATTTTTTCCAATCCATAATTTCTTTCGGTTGAGGTTCTTGTTGAGTCCCGCCACGCCCGAGGCCTTCATCGCAAATTGCCTGACCGATGTCGATCCAAAATTTTGCGGTCTGCGATGGAGCCACTGGCCTGTGGCCAGTCATTGTCGCGTGAAGTTCCTGAGTCGAAGGCTCACAGAGCCGTGGCTACACGGCTTGACGGGATTATTTCGCCGTCAATCTGCAAGCCGAGCTGGCGCAAAAGGGCAACGTCGGTGTCAGCTGCCGGATTTTCGGCCGTCAGAAGTTTGTTGCCGTAAAAAATCGAATTCGCGCCTGCGAAAAAACAGAGCGCCTGACCTTCGCGCGAAAGCCGGGTACGGCCAGCCGCCAAGCGAACTCTTGCTTTTGGCAATGCGATTCGCGTTACAGCAATCAACCGAACCAGTTCAAAGATGTCCAATGGTGATTGGTCCGCCAACGGCGTGCCTGCCATCGGCATTAAACAATTGATCGGCACGCTTTCCGGAGCCGGATCGAAGGTGCTCAGTACCTCGAGCATTCGCAACCGGTCGGTCTCTGTTTCGCCCATACCGACGATGCCGCCGCAGCAAACCGACATGCCGCTTTCCTGCACGGCGGCGATAGTATCGAGCCGATCTTGGAATGTATGCGTGCTCACAATTTCCGGATAAAACTCGGGAGACGTATCGAGGTTGTGATTGTACGCTGTAACTCCGGCCGCTTTAAGTTTGCGCGCTTCGACGGAACCGATTTCTCCAAGCGTGACGCATACCTCCATCCCGAGCTGGCCTACTTCCCGGACGATCTCGAGCACGCGCTCAAATTTTTCAGAGCCATCGCGCACGCCGCGCCAGGCGGCGCCCATGCAAAACCGCGTTGCGCCTTGTGACCGCGCCCGGTGCGCAGCGAGCATGACATCATCCAGCGACAACAATTCTTCGCGCTCTACGCCGGTGGAATAATGAGCCGACTGGGCGCAATAAGAGCAGTCTTCACTGCAACCACCGGTCTTGATGCTAAGCAAACTGCACCGCTGCACTTCTTCGCGGCGCCAATGCTGAAGATGAACGGCCCGGCTTTGCGAAATAAGGTCAAACAGTGGCTGATGATAGAGGTCTTCGAGTTCCCGAAACTTCATCGCGTGCCCGCGACGTTAAATCCGAAATCGGAAATCCGAAATCCGAAATTCAGTCAGTCCACTTGTCTGACTGGGAAACAAGGACGGGCAGCTCTTCCATCATGTACTGCGTCTTGCCGACGGCGCCGATCATGCGCACGCCGGTTGCGGCGTACCACTTCTTCGACATTTCCTCGCCGGTGTGACAGCCCCAGCTCTTGGCATAGGCGTGTCGGGCGAAAACACGGCGATTGATCTTTGTCAGCTCGCTGTCGTGCAACCAGGATTTGCAAGCACTGTCGATGTTATTGCTGTAATCAAACATGAAACACGCTCGGTTCGAGTGGCCGAAATATTCAAAGCCGATGACCTTTACCTGATCTCGCGGCTCACCGTTGTTTAGATAGTTGATCACTGCCGAGCCAGGTCCAAACCAGACGAGGTTGATATTGAATTTGTCGCGCACCGTCCCAATCAGACTGATTAGATCCTGCTTTTCCTGTTTTGCGCGGTCCTCGTAACCCTGCCTGTAAACGAGCCACGTGATCTTAGCGTCCGGCCCCAGCTGCCCCCGCAGTTGTTCGGTGCGCAGACGCGCAGCCCGAATAAAGTTCGCCCACCAATGATCGTGCGGATAAGTCTTGTACTTTTCCCACTGATACATGGAGGGCCCGCCGACGAGTAGAATGTATTCACCCGACGTCGGTGATGATGCATGCGCAGCCAGGGCGAACACGGACAGGAAACAAACGAGCAAGAGGCGTTTCATTACAATGCGAACAGGACTATTTACGCGAGTGGCAAGTTCTGCAAGTGGTAGGGTGCACTCGCCCAGCGCGGCGATGCCCAGCGGTCATTCGCGGACGGTCCTGCGGTTCGGCCCTACCAATTAGGGTCGACCTCTCCGCGGCCCAGGTCTTCCCACGTTTGCCGCTTTCGAATCAGCGCAAACTTGTCGTCCCGAACCAGCGCTTCCGCGGACAAAGGACGCGAGTTGTAATTGGACGCCATCACAAAGCCATACGCGCCGGCGCTCATGATAGCGAGCAGATCGCCTTCATGGATCTCAGGCATCTCCCGATCTAGCGCAAGGAAATCGCCGGATTCACATACCGGCCCGACGACATCGACCTTCTGTGTCTTACTTCTGCTCTTGCTCATGCTCATGCTCGGATCAGCCACTGGCACGATTTCGTGGTAGCTCTGATAGAGCGCCGGCCGAATCAGATCGTTCATTCCCGCGTCGACGATCGCAAATTTCTTGTTCCCGGTTTGTTTGATGTAACGAACACGTGTGAGCAAAACACCTGCGTTCCCCACAAGAAAACGTCCGGGCTCAACCAGGATACGAACGCCAAGGTCGCGCAGCGGTGGAACAATCGCCTCAGCATAATCGCGGACGCTAAATACAAACGATTCGCCGCCATGATCGTGCCACCATTTGCCTGATCCGCTTTCGAGCGCGCGGCGATAGACAATGCCCATGCCACCGCCAATACTGAGGAATCTGATTCCGTATTTTGATTTCAACTCGCGCACGAGTGGCACCACTTTCGCGATCGCGCTTGCGAAAGGCTTCGCCTCTGCAATTTGCGAGCCGATATGCATTTGCACACCAACAATCTCAACGTTGCGCATTTTGGCGGCTTGTTCGTAAATCGCGCGGATGCGATCCAACGCGATACCGAACTTATTTTCGTGCGAGCCGGTTGAGATGTACTGGTGCGTATGCGGATCGACATCAGGATTCACACGCAACGCAATCGGCGCGCGTGTTTGTTTCAGGCCCGCGACACGATCGATGTGTTCCAGTTCCGCTTCGCTCTCGACATTGAAGCTGTAAACGCGCTGCTCGAGCGCATACTCGATTTCCTCTCGCGATTTGCCGACGCCCGCGAAAGTGCATTTAGCCGGATCGCCACCGGCAGCCAGCACACGATAGAGTTCGCCGCCTGAAACGATATCGAAACTTGCGCCAGCGCCGGCGAGTAATTTCAGGATTGCGCGATTAGAGTTTGCTTTGACGGCGTAACAGATCAGGTGATCCAGAGACTGCAGCGCAGTATCCAGACGCGCATAGTGATCGAGAATGGTTCCCGCGCTGTAGACGTAGACCGGCGTCCCGAGTTCCTCTGCAACGCGGGCAAGATCGACATCCTCGCAGTAGAGATGCCCGTCACGATAACGAAAAGAATGCACGAATCACTGTAGCCGCTTCGCTGTGCGAAGCGCAACGCATCACGTCACCCAATCATCCGCAGCGCAACATTGAGAATCGCAATCAGCGCTACGCCTATGGAAAAACTCGTCAGCACAAGTCTTTTGCCATGCTTGAGCATTTCGCCCAGAACTGCGTGCGTGGCCAGATAGAGAAACCCGCCACCCACATGTGCCATGATTAAGCCGATCCAAAAACTCGAAACTTTCCCCAGCCAAAGTATACCGATCACTCCGCCCAAAAGCGTCGTTGCTTCCACGGCTGCCACCCACCCGAGCGCGGCCCCGCGTCGGAATCCTGCCCCGATCAAAAGGCTCCCAAGCGCGAGACCTTCAGGAACCTTGTGAATACAAAGAGCGGAGAAGAGGGACCACTTTGTCGAATCGAGTGAAGGCGCTTCCTGTTGAACTCCCAATGCAAGACCGTCGGTTGTGCTGTGAATCGCCAGCGCAACAATCAACGCGGTGGCGATCTCGCTGAAATGCCGTGTTGCGTCCGCATCGAAATGGCTGGCAGCGCAGGCGGGGCAAACATGATGGACATGTTTACTAATGAGATAGAACAACACATATCCGGTGGCCGCTGCTCCAATGACGGGCCATGCGCCGCTGTAACTCAAACCTTCGGGCAAAATTGCGAACAACGTTACGCCCAGTAGCGTCCCAGCGGCGAAACTGATCAGTGCGCAAAGCGGTTTGTGCTCCAGGCGCAACGAAATGCTGATCCCCCCGCCGACAAGGGCGAAAACATAAGCCGCGACGACCTGCCAGAGTGCGCTAACCATTCAGGAATTCGCGACCGGCGCGTGATCTTCGGGGCAATGTTGCGTCTCGATAGTAACGTGGACCAGGTCATGGTGCCCGCGCAGCAAAGCCCGATAGGACTCGCAACTCTTCGGCTCGTGCGCCACCACTGAGATCATTGCCGCATATTTTCCAATGCCGACCTGCCAAACATGCAGATCGGTCACGAGCGAATCGCCGTCGCTCTCCACCGCGCGACGAATCTCAGCAGGCAAATCAGAAGATTCCGGCGTGCAATCAAGCAGGATGCCGCTGGTATCCCGTAACAAGGTGTAAGCCCACGAAAACACAACAACGCTCCCAACAATTCCAACGACTGGATCAAGCCACGCCCAGCCAAAGAATTTGCCCCCGGTTAACGCAGTAATCGCGAGCACGGAAGTAAACGCATCGGCGAGAACATGCATATATGCCGCACGCAGGTTTAGGTCGTGCTGATGCGAGCTGCCGCCATGTTCGTAGTGGCGATCTGCGAGCAAAACTGCGCAACCGAGATTTACCAGCAATCCGAGGCAAGCGATGCCGATTGCCTCGTTGAAATGAATTTCGAGCGGCACAAACAGTCGATGCACCGATTCGCCCGCCATCAACAGCGCCACGATCGAGAGCACAACAGCGCTGGTGAACCCGCCCAGTACACCGATTTTTCCCGTCCCGAAACTGAAGCGCGCATTGCCAGCCTGCGACCTTGCGAAATAGTACGCGACGGCCGTAATCAAGAACGCCAGGACGTGCGTGCTCATATGCCAGCCATCCGCCAGCAACGCCATCGAGTGCGACATCAACCCAACCGCGATCTCAACCACCATCATCGCGGCCGTAACGCCGATCACGATGCGAGTCCGCCGTTCCGCATGCGAGAAATCCGGGACGAAATCGTGCCGCTTCCGAAAACGCGAATGATCAGTCCGATGCATCTCGATTCAAACTAGCGCGATTATTGCAAAATCAGACAAAAAATCCTGAAACACGGATTTCAGCGAAGGGCTGGGTTGGTTGAAGCGACCCGTTAGGCAATTTTTTTCCGATTCGTATGTATAGAGGGCCCAAGTTTTCAGATAGACGTAAATTCAATTGCTCAAAACTCGTAGGCAACAGTGCCGTAAAATCCTCGGCGCTGACCGAATTGCGGAGCGCCGACACCAATGCCGCTGCCGTCGCGGAGCTCGTAGATTTTATCGAGAATATTTACGACATCGAACCGAATTTTCAGGGCGGTCTTCTCTGTGATCTTGATCCGCCGCGACAGGTTAACGTTGAATGTCTCGTAGGGATGGTTCTTTTGAGTGTTGGCAAAGCCTCGGCGTAACCCGTTCCCATAAAGTCCGTCAACGCCCAATCGCCAATCATTCCACGTGTAGGAAACCCCGGCCGAGCCGGTGAAACGCTGATCATGATCGAGAAAAACCCAGTTTTTCCTGATGTACGCGAACTCATCCGGATCGAATAAGAATTGTGCCGAGCTGACGTTGGTTCCGCGCGCCCATTCGTAGGCGGCATTGAAGTACGCCGAAAACGGGCCATGATCGTAGTTTGCCGTAAATTCGCCTCCGTAAATTTCACCACGCTTGTAATTGAAGGATGAAAGAATAAGTGCCTCACCGAACTGACCTTCGTCGAGGACCGAGTGCGAGCTTTTGTAGAAACCATCGATCCCCACGTTCAAGCCTTCGGTGATTTTCTGCGTCACGCCCGCGTCGAAATAATGCGCGCGCTCTGATTTCGTGACGGAGTCCTGGCGAATGGCGGATTCGTTGGTAGTGCCGTCGAACTTTGAGACCGTGCCTTGTTGGACATTCTCCAGCGGCGGCGGTGTGAAATACCGCGCGTAACCAGCGTGCAACGCGGTTCCTTTGAACGGTTCGTACACTATGTTGATCCGTGGACTGAGCTGATTCTCGTGCGCGAATGCGTCCACGATGTCAAAACGGCCGCCGAAATTAATCGTGAGCTGTTCGAAAGGTTTCCATTCATCCTGCAAATAAAACCCGTAGAAATAGCCGTACTTGCCGCTGTTATCCACGATGCGCAGCGGAATGTCGCTAGTTTGATTGCCATTGGCATCGACCGGGAAAACCAGTGTGGCCGTTCCGACGGTGGCATGCTGCGCCGTTATAAGGAATCCGCCGCGGAGCGTGTGTTGATCGTTGAGTTTGTAGCTCGCGTCCAACGTGATTCCATTCGAGAAAATGTCGCGATCAACGCGTGAGGCAACACCGTTGAAAATGAGATCGCCGACATTATCGGGCCGAAACAGGACTGAACTATAAAGAGTGAAAACCGACGCCTGCATATTGAAATCGTCGATCTTCTTTTGATAGGCGAGGATGGCGTACGCATCCTGCTCGACCTGGGTCTCATCGAGGTGGGCGGAATTGAATTTGGTTCTTCCCTCGTCGACGAACTCTGGTGTTAGCCCGGGAGTATTTGGAATCTCGAAATCACCGTGGTAACCACTGGTGAGCAACACGAATCGGCTGGTGTCGTCGATTATGTACGACGAGTACCCAAACATCCTGTATTGATCGGTGTCGTCGTGGATCGGGTTGGCGGTGCGCGTCGGATTCTCGATCCCGATGCCGTCATGCAGATAACTTCCGGTGACGTAATAATTCAGCTTTCCCGCCACACCGCCGTACTCGAAACTCGGCATGATGGTGTCGAAGCTTCCACCATAGACAGATGCGTCGCCCTGTTGGAACACGGCGCCACTCTTAGTGTGAATGTCGACGACTCCAGTGTTGCGAAATCCAAATTGCGCTGGCAGCGCGCCAGTAATGAGCGAAATGTTGTCCGCAAAGCGGGTCTCTAGTACCTGTCCAAACCCTGGGATACTTTCCGGCAGAAGCACGTCGTCGATGCGGTATTGCAAATTCGCATGTTCGCCGCGGACATGAAGTTGTCCGAACGAATCCTGCGCGACACCAGGGAAACGCAACATCGTCTGGTTAAACGGAGCGTTTTCGCCTTGCGCCTGCGAATCGAGCCGGTCGGGGCCGACCGTGTAACGGGTCGCGCCGAGGCTCGGCACGATTTGCTCGCGCGAGATGTCGAACTCCTGACTTTGAACGACCACGCGCTCCACTTCTGCTGTGCTCGCGGGCGAAGGGCTCGGACTGGTCGACGCCGGAGAGGCGTCTTGACCCAAAGCAAGGGCGCATATGAGCAGCGATGCGATTGATGCGATTAGAAATTCTTTCATTGAGATGTTTTAAATAAGTTTTTCGAAATTGTGATTGATTGCGGCATTCACGATCTGCGTGAATGCCGGGTGAAAGGCGGCGGCGTCTGCACGAAGCCGTGTCGCGACTCAGACGAAGTGATTAACTTCTAACGTTCCGCGAGAACGTGGCTCGGCTGCGTGCTTTAACTGAGCGCCGGCGGCGCGTGCGCGAAGACGTGCGCCTTGAGGAAGAGCGGCTGAATCCAAACCGGGTTGAGCGATGGAACTCTTCCAAATTGAGAAACAAAGTCAGGTGCGCTGACAAGCGGGGGCTCCGTGGCATGATCACAGCTGCCGGATGCGATGGCCGTAACCGCGCAGCTATGCTCCACGCGATTCGCGTCGGCGTGAACGAACTGATGCAATTGCGGCGAGACACTCAACGCAATTGCCCAGACAAACGCGGCGAAAGCGCAAGCTGCGACAATTGTGCGCCCGTGATTCGTTGGACGCGCGAACGTGCTCATCGCGCAGCGACCTTCTAACCGCCTCGCCGCTCGCGCAAGAAATTTCTGCGAGCAGTAATTGCGCGGGGTCTAGTCGCCAGCTTTTTCCTTCGCTACAACGCCCCGCTGAAAAGCAACGCGATGATTTCGGTCAGGAACCTTCGAGACTGCCGCTCTGTTGCGGACGCGTTGCGCATACGCGCTGTTTTCCACATAAGTCTCCCAATCGGAAGCAACCGGACCAAAGTAGAGATGTCCCAGATGCCGCCAACACTCCAGCATGATCCCCCGATTAAATGGCTGGCCTTTGGCAGTGACGACGATGCAATTGTTCTCGCGCCATGTATTTGGATCATGTTCGCCCCAGTGCAGTTCGAGGCTCTTAAGTCGCAACGCATCGATGGCAATGAGCAGATCCTCGGACCACTGATAGCAGTAGCCGCGCTTCCTAAGGCCATGGTAAATGAGGAAGTTGTTGAAAATCGGCGTGCCAAACATGCGGTATTCGCGCCTCAGCTTGGTCACAGTGGCGAACGCGCAGTCCGCCAGTAGCTTTGCTTCCTCCCGATTCACTCGCGGCGAAAGTGACGCCAGATCGTTGGCCAGCTTCTCGGCTTTCACGACGTCCCGCTTTTCCAATTGAAATGAGGCGGACTGTTCTTTCTGGTCGCCTAGAGCTGGCTGCGCCCATACTCCAAAAATTACCAACGCAGCGCCAAAGTAAGTCAGCGATTGAAGTTGAGATTTCATAAAACGCCGGCAAGAGCCTTGCTTTACCATCTTCTTGTAAAGTGGCTTCAATAAAGTCACAAACTCTCTTCGTCGAAAACTTATTATCTACGTGTATCGTAATTGAAGCAGTACCGAACCATCTGAGGCCGCTAACATGAGTACGCGCTAAGAAGATTTGCCTGCTCCTGATTTCAGCGTAATTCTGAAAACTTTTATATGCCCGACCGCGCCTATCTCAGTCCAATCGATCCGGAGTTAATTCCCGGCGCGCGCAATGCGATCAATGTCTGCCTTCAGCTAAAACCACAGGAGCGGATCACGATCATTACAGACACTGCGACGCGCGAGATCGCTGCCGCGCTCCAAACGGAAGTGGAACGCGTGGGCTCTGATTACAGCTTGTTTGTGCTGGAACATCACGCGCGGCGCCCGCTGACCTACATGCCGGAGATCATCCTGGATGATTTGGCGTGCTCGCAGGTGTCGATCTTCGCTGCTCAAACGCAACCGGGCGAGCTTTCTGCGCGGACGCAAATGACCGCCGTCGTGAACAATCACAGAATCCGGCACGGCCACATGGTGAACATTAATCGACAAATCATGCTCGAGGGCATGCGGGCCGACTTTGTAAAAGTGGACGACTTGAGTGAGCGGCTTGTCGAACGCGCCCGCAAAGCGGAACGGATCATGTGCAAAACGCCGCACGGCACCGAGTTTGAGGCTGAACTTTCTCCGAAATTGAGATGGCTCAAAACGAGCGGGATCATCACGCGCGACAAATGGGGCAATCTGCCCGGTGGCGAAATTTTCACCGCGCCGATGAACACGAACGGCGTCTTCGTCGTTGACGGCGTAGTAGGCGATTATCTTTGCGAGCGCTTTGGCGATCTCGAATCCAGTCCGCTCACCATCGAGGTGGAAAATAATCGGATCCGCTCGTTAAAGTCGGAGAACAAGGATTTGCGCGACGAATTTCGCGCCTACACCAGCACCGACGAGAACAGCAATCGCGTCGGCGAATTCGCGATTGGCACCAACACGGCGTGCACCCATGTAATCGGCCACATTTTGCAGGACGAAAAAATCCCAGGCGTCCACATCGCTTTTGGCCATCCCTACGCCGAGCACACCGGCGCCAACTGGGTTTCCAAAACACATATCGACTGCGTCGGCCGCGATTTCGATATTTGGTTCGATGGTGAACAGGTGATGAAGGACGGCAAGTTTCTGGTCTGATCTTGCCGTAACTTTATTATCGCTGTTCGTGTATCCTGTATTCGTCATTTAACGGCATGGATCCTGATTTACGCGAGCGTTTCAACGCCGACTTCATGCCGGATAAATACGCGGCGCTGGAGCGCTGTGTTAATGAGACCGAGAAATGGCCGGCAGATTTTCGGATCTCGGAAACGCCGATCTTCTTGACCCGCGATTTCACCCAGGAAGTAACGCGCGCGGCAGATGCGATTGTTGCTCTCACGCGCACAGCGGAGTTTGCGCAGCACGCGTCAACCGCAATTCCCAAAGGATTGGGAGTCCCAGACGAATCGGCACATCCGAATTTTCTGGTGGTCGATTTCGCAATCTGCGCCGAAGACAACCGTCTCGTTCCACGGTTAATTGAATTGCAAGCCTTCCCGAGCTTGTTCGGATTCCAATTATTGTTACTGAGCTGTATCCGAAAAGCCTATCCGGCCATTCCCCGGAGTTGGACGTCGTCGTTCGGCGGAATCAAAGACGAGGAGTACCTCCAGCTTTTGCGACGCGCCATCATCGCCGATTCAGCTCCGGAAAACGTCGTCCTGCTGGAGATCGAACCGGAAAAGCAAAAAACGCGGATCGATTTTGCGGCGACGGAGACGCTTCTTGGTATTCGCTCGATTTGTGTGACAAAAATCAAGAAGCGCGGCCGGCAATTGTTTTACAATCACGAGGGCCACGAGGTTCGAATCGAGCGCATCTACAATCGGGTCATTTTCGATGAGCTAATTCGCCGGCCTGATCTGGACCTTCCGTTTCAATTTCAAGATGAGCTCGATGTCAGATGGGTCGGCCACCCCAATTGGTATTTTCGGATTAGCAAACATTCGTTGCCGTTTTTAAAGACAGCACACACTTCGCCAACGTTCTTTGCCGATGAATTTCCCTCCAATGAGAATGTCAGAGATTACGTCTTGAAACCGCTCTATTCGTTCGCAGGTCACGGCGTGGATATGGAGCCGACGCGCGAAAAAATCTCTGCTCTGGAAAATCCCCACGAATGGATCCTACAGAAGAAAATCGAATACGCGGCCTTCGTCCAGACAGTCGATGGCCACAAATCGAAAGCCGAAATTCGGATGATGTTTGTTTGGCCGGACGACGACAGAGAGCCCACTCTGGTGAATAATCTTGTCCGAATGAGCCAGGGCAAAATGATGGGCGTCGATTTCAACATCGATAAAACCTGGGTGGGCGCCAGCATTGCGCTGCACGGAGGATAACCGCGGATTGTTCTTCAGGAGAAAGCCGCCAGCTTCCCCTACAACTGTTTTTCTATCAGCTCTCGCACTTCAGCGGACGTGCGAACGGGGACGATTTCGAAGTCCATTAAATCTTTCCAACTGTCGGTCCAAATCTTGAAGAGCGACTCGTCTTCGGCCCGCATGAGTTGCCAGCAAGTTTTCAGATCGACATCGATCCAGCTCGAAACGTATTCGAGCCCCTTTGGCATCAACCGGCCCTTTTCTCGTAAACGTTGATAAATGGCAGGCGCGTTTTTGAAGTGTTCGACGATCATGTAAAGCATATGTCGTTTGACGCGATTACGCCGGCTCGGTTGAAACAGTTGCTTCTCCCGCGCCCTGCTCGAATGCCTGCTCCACTGCCCGCCAGGGAAGCATTGCGCACTTGACCCGCTGCGGAAAATTGCGCACACCCCTCATCACGCGAAGGTCCCCCAGAGTTTTGGGCGCTTCGCTTGCGTCATCTGTCACCAAATCATGGAATGCGCGCAGCATGCCCATCGCTTCCGGACGACTTTTCCCCTTCAATTTCATCGTCATTAACGATGCCGACGCCTGGCTGATAGCACACCCGCGCCCGGTAAACTTGATCTCCTCCAGGCCACCGCCGGCATCGAATTTGACTGCGAGATGAATTTCATCGCCGCACGCCGGATTATCGCCGTGCACGCGAACCGCGGCATCGGGCAGCTCCCCGAAATTTCGCGGCCGCCGCGAATGATCGAGAATCACTTCCTGATAAAGCTCTTCGATTTCCGGGATCATGAAAAGAAACGCACAGCCTTGTGAAGTATTTCAACCATTCGATCGATTTCCTCTCTCGTATTGTAAAAATAGAAGCTAGCGCGCGTCGTCCCCGACACACCAAACCTCCGCATCAACGGCTGGTTGCAATGATGTCCGCCTCGCAGCGCCAGTCCGTATTGGTCCGCGAACGTTGTGAGATCGTGCGGATGCGCCGCCTCCATCACAAATCCAACCAGGGCACCACGCTCATCGGTTGGTCCAAAAACACGTGTCTGTGGTAGTTCGTTCAGGCGATCGAATGCATAGCGCGCCAGTTGTGAGTCGTGTTCGAAAATTGCTGCGCGCCCGATTTGCTCAAGATAATCGATCGCCGCGGCGAGACCGATTGCACCGGCAATATTTGGCGTGCCCGCTTCAAACTTGTGTGGTGCTTTCTTAAAGGAGCTCTTCTCCAAAGCAACGCTCACGATCATCTCGCCGCCACCGTGCCACGGAGGTATCGAATCGAGAATCTCCTTCCGGACATACAACGCGCCAATGCCCGTCGGCCCACACATCTTGTGACCGGAGAAGGCCAGAAAATCACAGCCCAGCTCCTGCACATCCAGCGGCAAATGTCCGACGCTCTGGGCGGCGTCCACCAACGTGAGCGCACCGACTGAATGCGCTTTCTCACACAACTCGGCGACTGGATTGATTGTGCCCAGCGAATTCGAGATGTGTGTAAACCCAAAGAGCTTCACCTCTGGAGTAAGTAACGTCGGTAGCTTTTCAAGATCCAAAGTTCCGTCATCCAGAACGGGCACAAAACGCAGCCGCGCTCCCGTTCGTTCTGCTAACAACTGCCACGGCACAAGATTGCTGTGGTGCTCCATTTCCGTCAGGAGGATGACGTCTCCTTCGCGAATGAATTTCCCGCCCCACGCCTGAGCCACCAGATTGATGCTCTCTGTCGTTCCGCGTGTGAAGATGATTTCGTCTGCGCTCGCCGCGCCGATGTACGCCGCGACACGCTTTCGCGCTTTCTCGTAAGCTTCTGTCGCGCGCGAGCTCAGAGTATGTAGCCCGCGATGAACATTTGCATTCTGATGCTCGTAAAAATTCTGAAGCGCCTGGATCACCGCTCGCGGCTTCTGAGAGGTTGCCGCGCTATCAAAATAAATCAGAGGATGGCCATGCGCCTGTTCGCGGAGGATCGGGAAATCTTCGCGAAGGGCCTTCCAATCCACAATGCTGCCAGCAACCTTGTGCACCCCATAATCTGCCTCGCGCGCCGGTGCGCGCCAGTGCATTCGACGAAGGCTCCAAGTTGCGCGTGTTCGGGCAGTCGTGCTGTTCGGCCTATTTCAGTTCCGCGTTCGTTTCGCCGAAGGCGTTGACTGCAAATTCCAGGTCTTCACGCGAATGCGCTGCTGACACTTGCGTGCGAACACGCGCTGTGCCATGCGGAACGACCGGATAAAAGAAGCCGATGACGTAAACGCCTTTTTCAAGCATTCGAGCAGCGAACTTTTGTGATTTGGCCGCGTCACCAATCATGATCGGGACAATGGGATGAACCCCGGGTTTGATCGTCAGCCCACGCTCCGTCAACGCGGCGCGGAAATATTTTGTGTTCTCTTCAAGCTTGTCGCGCAGTTCGGTCGATGCGGTGAGCAGTTCCAGCGCTTTGAGGGACGCCGCGACCACCGGCGGTGCGATCGTGTTTGAAAACAAATAGGGACGCGAGCGTTGCCTCAAAAGATCGACAATTTCCTTGCGGCCACTGGTAAAGCCGCCGCTGGCGCCCCCAAGGGCTTTGCCCAACGTGCCTGTGATGATGTCCATCTTGCCCATCACACCGCGATATTCGTGTGTCCCCCGTCCTGTCTTACCTAGAAACCCGGTCGCGTGCGCGTCGTCCATCATCGTAAGTGCATTGTATTTTTCCGCGAGTTCAACAATCGACTTCAGATCAGCAATGGTTCCGTCCATCGAGAAACATCCGTCCGTGGCGATGAGCCTAAAGCGCGCATCCTTGGCAGCGCGTAGTTGCGCTTCAAGATCAGCCATATCGTTGTGCTTGTAACGAAAGCGTTGTGCTTTGCAGAGCCGAATACCATCGATAATGCTGGCGTGATTCAATTCATCGCTGATCACCGCGTCTTTGTCCGTAAGCAGCGTCTCGAACAAGCCGCCATTAGCGTCGAAACAGGACGGGTAAAGAATTGTATCTTCGGTTCCGAGAAATTTCGTAAGCGCGGCTTCGAGTTCCTTGTGAATGTCCTGCGTGCCGCAAATAAAACGAACGCTCGCCATTCCAAATCCGTGGGTTTGGAGCGCCTCTTTTGCAGCCGCGATCAGTGCGGGATGATCGGCAAGTCCAAGATAATTGTTCGCACACATGTTGAGCACGCGCTTGCCGCCCGTGATCGCAATGTGTGCATCCTGCGGACTCGTGATGATACGCTCGGTCTTGAAAAGACCTTGCGACTTAATTTCTTCCAGAGTTTGGGCCATCTGATTTTCAAATTCGGACACCATAGATGGACGATAAGTAAAATGACGAAGCACGAATGTCGAATGATGAAGGGATGGCGAAGCCGGTCTTGAAGTGAATAAATGGAGTTTCGACTTATCCCCATTCTTGGGGCCAAATCTTAAGGCACAGCCGTAATCCCATGGCAAAAACATCTGAAATAGGACTTGCGCACCCTGTGAATAACTGTTAATAAGTTTGTCGGTGGTTCGCCTTGACCTACGCTGAGCGTCGTAACCTTGCCTGGGTAATTCTTGCTGCCTTTATCGCCATCATCCTGCTCAGCGGCTGTGGGACAGGTCAGCATGCTCTGCCAACCTACGAACCGCCATTGGCAAAAACAGATTTTCAACATGTGCGTACTACGGCGTACACACACACCGAGTCCGACCACCGCGCGTACGGAAATCGCAATGCTCTTGGCGGAGAGTTGCAGGCGGCCGGTCCACCTATCCATCGAGCCGAAGTAACACGACGTGCGATTCCCGTCGATGCCGCACCGCGTGCTGTGTCAGTGGACGATCCGGATTCTTATTCACCCAAGCTCCAACCATTCTCGATGCAAAAAAAACGAACAGTCACGCGCACGACAAAACGCGGGACAAAAACGGTGGTGAAGCGCGCCGTTGTAGTCTCCAAACCGCGTATCGGCAGCGCTGCGGCCGACTGGTCGCGCTGGCCGGCTGGCACGTCCTTCCGGCTGTTATCGACCGGGCAAATCTATCGCGTTGACGATTACGGCTGGGCTCTGGCTGGCCGCAACACGATTGATTTATACATGCCGAATCAACGTGAAATGAATTCGTGGGGCGCTCGCCAGGAAGCAATTCAGATTCTTCAATGGGGCGATCCGCAGGAAAGTTTACAGTTCCTCCGCCGGCATCAGGACTACAAACACATCAAGCGAATGGTCCTTGAACTCGAAGGCCATCATGAACAAGCGGCCGCCCTGCGATAGCCGCCAATTCGCTGTCTGTTAGAGTTCACCCCAATTCAGCACGATCTTGCCCGAGTTGCCTGATTTCATTAGCTCGATCGCTTCCTTGAATTGTGTGTAGGGGAAGCGGTGCGTGATCACGGGCGAGATGTCGAGGCCAGACTGAATCATGGCCGTCATTTTGTACCAGGTTTCATACATCTCCCGGCCATAAATTCCTTTAATGGTGAGCTGATTGAACACCACCAAATTCCAATCAATCGCGGCACTGCCCGGCATGATGCCCAGCAGCGCAATTTTGCCGCCGTGAAACATGTTCGGCAAAATGTCCGAGAACGCTTTTGGATTGCCGGACATTTCCAGTGCGACGTCGAACCCTTCTTTCATGCCGAGCTTGTGCATCGCGTCGGAGAGTTTTTCGGTGCGTACGTCCAGTGCAACGTCGGCGCCCATTTTTCTGGCAAGATCAAGGCGATAAGGATTCACATCAGTAATGACGACGTGGCGTGCGCCGGCACGTTTACAGATCGGAATGGCCATGCAGCCGATCGGCCCTGCGCCCGTAATGAGCACGTCTTCGCCGACCAGATCGAACGAGAGCGCTGTATGCACGGCGTTGCCTAACGGATCGAAACAGGAAAGCACGTCGAGCGAGATTGACGGATCCGCGTGCCAGCAGTTGTCCTGGGGAATCGCGACAAATTCCGCCCAAGCGCCGGGACGATTCACACCTACGCCCTGTGTGTTCGGGCAAAGATGACGCCGCCCAGCCAGGCAATTGCGACAGTGTCCACACGTGATGTGCCCCTCGCCTACTACGAGATCGCCCTTTGAAAATCCTTTCACGTGATCGCCTACGTCGTCGACAACACCGACGAATTCATGGCCGATTGTCATCGGAACAGGAATCGTTTTCTGCGCCCACGCGTCCCAGTTGTAAATGTGAACGTCGGTTCCGCAGATCGACGTTTTCAAAACACGAATCAGCACGTCATCGCCGCGCACTTCAGGGACGGAAACTTCCTCGAGCCACAGCCCTGGCTCGGCCTTGGCCTTCACGACAGCCTTCATCGTTTTCTGCACGAGATGATGTTATCCGCAGATTTGGCAGATTCACGCAGATTCCTCAGCAAGTGTTTCAAGCTGCCCGCGAATTGTATCGAATTTCGGTACCCGGATTTTGGGATTCCGGCGGCTCGCAATGTCTTGCTACCGGGACGCCGTCTGTCCTATTCTCTCCAATGGTGTGAAAACAGGGCCGGTTCCGCCTCGTCGCGAAGCGGACAGTGGGGATGAACCATTTTTTTCCTCGCGTCGAACGATGGCTCCGGCGCGGCTGAAGCGTCGCTCCGCGCAAGAAGGCGCTACGCATCGCGCCGTTGTCGCTTTGACAGTCACTACGACCTTGGTTTTGAGTGCGACTGCGCTTTTGATTTTTCCTTCATTGCGCATTCACCTCGCAACTGCCAGATGGACTTCGAATCCTGCAAGATCGGAGAAAAGTATTGCCGTGTTGCCGTTTGAAAACCTGAGCAGCGACCCAGACGGCGTCTTTTTCGCGGATGGCGTTCAGGACGATGTTTTGACCAAGCTGGCAACAATTTCCGACCTCAAGGTGATCAGCCATACCAGTGTCATGCATTACCGCGGTACACAGGATCTACGCAAGGTCGGGAAGGCACTGGGCGTTTCACATGTGTTGGAAGGAACCGTGCGGCGTTCCGGCGGCACCGTGCACGTAAATGCAAAGTTGGTGAACACTCGCACCAACACGCATCTCTGGGCGCAGGAATACGATGGCCGTCTGGATGAAGTGTTCGGGATCGAGGCGGACGTGGCCCGAGCCGCTGCAAATCGACTCGGAGCAAACGTTTCAGCTCGCGAACAGACGGCCATCAAAGAGCAGCCAACCAGCGATCTTGCCGCCTACGACCTCTATGTCCGCGCCGCCCCTTTGATCGAGGAGTCCCTCTATTATGGCCTCAGCAGTGAGACAAATCTTTTCAAGGCCGTGGAGTTGCTCAACGAGGCAATCACGCGCGACCCTGCTTTTCTTCTGGCATACTGCCAGTTGGCGAGAGCCCACGACGGGATCTACTGGACCGGTCTCGATCACACGCCTGGCCGTCTGGAGTTAGCCAGGTCAGCGATCGATTCTGCTTCTCGACTGAGGCCGGACGCGGGCGACGTGCATCTCGCCTCGGCTCTGCACTTTTATTACGGTTACCTTGATTACGACCGCGCCCGAGATGAGCTCAACATCGCTCTCCGCACAATGCCAAACAACGCGCGAATCTTTGAACTGAACGGATACATCGATCGAAGACAGGGGCACTGGGATGATGCCGAGCATGAACTCGAGCGTGCAATGGAGTTGGATCCTCGAAATGACGATATTCTTTTTGGAGCTGGATTTACTTATCTCTGCTCACGCGATTATAAACGAGCCCGAGAGATTTCGGATCGGGGCCTTGTCCTCCCAACAAAGAGCAATTACTCGCGGCTGCTGCCTGCGTGGATCGACTTCCACGAACGAGCCGATTGCCAGCCATGGCATGATGTTCTTGAAAAGATTCTCGCGGAGAATCCTGCGTCGGCGAGAGATCTGACGCGGGGGCGCTTTTTTGTCAGCTTGTACGAACGCGATCCTGCCGCCGCCGATCGGGCGCTCGCCACACTGGATTATCCGGTGATGAATGCGAGAGGCATAGGCGATGTCAAAGTTAGCCCCGCTTACGCCCGTGGGTTGATCGCTCGCTTAAAGGGAGACGCGGCGGGTGCATATGCTGCCTTCAGCGCCGCTCGCGCGCAGCAGGAAAAGGTAGTCCGCGCGGCGCCCGAAGACGCTTCAAAGCTCTGTCTCCTGGGTTTGATAGACGCATCTCTTGGGCGAAAAGAAGAAGCGCTATCCGAGGGCCGCAGGGCAATCGAGCTGCTTCCGGCAACGAAAGACGCTCTCAACGGCACCGAAGTCCTTTATTTTTATGCCGCGATCTGTGCATGGACAGAACAGCAAGACCAAGCCATCGCGCAATTGGAAACCCTCGCAAAGCTTCCCGCAGGCATCTCTTACGGCGAGATCCGTCTCGATCCGTTTTGGGACCCGCTGCGTGGCGACCCGCGCTTCGAAAAAATCGTTAATTCCCTGGCTCCAAAATAGTCTATCTTCCTCGAGCCACAGCCCGGCTCGGCCCGTGCCCCTCATCATTTTCTGCACGACCGGAATTAGGCGAATCTTGAAGGCAGCACGCAGGAAAATTCGGTGAGTCGCGGTCAGTATTTTCTGGGAGACCGAGCTTTCTTCTTGACAGACCGTCGGAATTTTTGGCAAAACGTGTCATAGGGAATTTGCTTAGGCGAATAGGGAAAGTTTTTTGAAAATTTACGCCTGCGGTTCCGCTCCCCCCCGTCTCTGTCGATTCTTCGCTGTGGCGGCCTTGCGCGATCAAAGGCGATTGGGAAATCAAGGGCAACAAAACCTGGGACGAGATGGAGAAGACTTTCCTCGGCAGACTCTCTCCGCCTCGTTCGAGGCAGCGTGACTCCGAATAGTTTCGGAGCCTCACATAACCAAACCCGCCGGGGAAAAAGAAAAAATACCATGACTCCTCAAAAATTATTAATAGATCAGCTGAACTCATCCTCGCTTGTAAGGCGCGGCTGGGTCCTCATTCTCATTGTGGTTGGCGGCTTAGCCCTCTGTCCACTTCCACAGCAGGTACGAGCACAAGACACTGAGAGTGCCCTGCCCAACGGCAACACGGCCGATGGGGAAAATGCCCTTCTGAGTCTTACCACCGGGTTTTACAATGCGGCATTTGGTTTCGACGCACTTCTGCTCAACAGCACAGGCAACTTCAACACGGGCATCGGTGCGGGAGCCCTGCTCACGAACAACGGAGACCCAGCTCTATTCCAAGGGAGCGAAAATACGGCTGTTGGCGCAGGGGCGCTACTAAGTAACACCACCGGCCAGGATAACTGCGCAGTCGGTACCTTCGCGCTCGTCGTCAGTACCACTGGTCGTTTCAACAACGCGGTCGGCCACTCCGCACTCCAGGCCAGTGTGGGTGGCTCGCAAAATAATGCGATGGGTGATTCCGCAATGTTTAGCAATACGACAGGCGGCTTTAACACAGCCCTGGGGGACGACGCGCTGTTCGACCTCACTACAGGCGATTCTAATGTCGCTATCGGTGACGAGGCAGGCACCGCCTACACTGGCAGCGAAAGTAATAATATTTGTATTGGCGCGGGTACGAACGGCACTGTGGGCGAGAGCGACGCCATCCGTATCGGCGACAACTCGTCGTCCGGTGGCATTGACGTCGTCGACAACGGCGTGCTCGCCAACGCCATCGTCATCGGCCCCAGTTTGAGCACCCAGGGCATCACCGTATTTACGCTGCTAGGGTTTGGCAACGTTGCGATCGGCAACGGCCTCCAAACTACGAACGGGGCTTCAACCTGTAATATCGGCGGCATCTTCAACCAAGACCCGACCGCTGGGTCCCATGATGTAGTGGTTGGCCCCGATAATGTGGTCGCCGATGGGACTCTTTCCTCACGGCGATTCAAAAAGGACATTGCACCGATCGATAAGCTCAGCGAGGGCCTCCTGGCTCTTAGACCAGTGACGTTTCACTGGAAGAACGATAACACTAACGAGCCTGAATTTGGCTTGGTCGCCGAAGAAGTCGCCGAGGTAAACCTGGACTGGATAACCCGTAATCCCCAAGGAGAGGTCTCCGGTGTGCGCTACCGGGCGATCCCCATACTGTTGCTCAACGAGTTCCTGAAAGAACACAAGAAAGTCGAGGAACAGCAAGCAAACATTGCCGAGTTAAAATCGACAGTGGGAGTTCTCACCGCCCAGCTAAAAGAGCAGGCCGCGCAAATCCAAAAAGTCAGCGCCCAGCTTGAAGTTAATAAACGTACGCCACAAGTAGTCGCGAACAAACCCTAAGCTGCGATGTAAAGTGGCCTGGTGTGCGAGGCACCAGGGCAATTTGGAAAGGCGTTCGCTCCCGTAGCGAACGCCTTTACCATTTCAGTATCCTTGATGCGATCGACTCGACTTCGAACTAAACTAGGTATTCGAACGCTCTGTAAAACTCGCGCAGGGTTTGGGCAAGACCCGTCAGGGGTTGCGAGCAGGTTCCATTTGACTAGCTCCCGGCTTTCCAGTTTCTTCGTCCGAATTCCGCAATATCATTATATGAGAAAATTTTTGATCCTGCCGGTGCTCGTTTCTCTCGCGATCATTTGCTCCTGCCAAAAACAAGATTCAGCCGTTGAACAAGACCTTGCCCAACGGAAAATGGAGCTGGAGGCGCGCGAGAAGGCTTTAGATGAAAGATTGAACGCCCTAAATGAAAGGGTGAATTTGTTGACCGGAAGAGTGAATGCGTTGGCCGACAATCAAAAGGCCATGGCGAACGCCGGGACACGTTCTGCGGATACTCAGGACCAAACTTCCGATCCCGCGCAGGAGCAACAAAAACGGGAGAGAATACAACAACTCGCCGCCGAGATGCGGGCCAGGATGGCCGACCCATCGCAGGTGAACGCTGCAAGAGCTGAGAAAGAGAGGCAAACGCAAGAGCGACGGCAGCACGCGCTGGAACAATTACAGGGCCAAAAGCAGAGTAAGTCGAAGATGTTTAACGGCGCTGTATTACCTGCGCCGCAGGCTATTTTGCCAAACCCACCGACAGCGGTAGAGGCTGCTTCGCCGAATGCATCTCCTTCGGTAGGGACTGCTATC
>Ga0081455_10002111_pt1 | contig 23673 bp, 32 predicted proteins | sample TabmetS3T2R1_FD_70207 | JGI IMG/M metagenome (GOLD analysis project Ga0081455, IMG submission 70207) | Tabebuia heterophylla rhizosphere microbial communities from the University of Puerto Rico - S3T2R1 | ecosystem: Host-associated > Plants > Roots > Rhizosphere ...
ATGTAAACAGATCGACCCGGTGCGTATTCGATCCCCTCGTCGGCGCGGGCGAGCCGCGCGGGAGCGGTCGGGTTATTGATCTGTTGCCGCACCGTGCTCTCGAGCTCGCATGAGCTCGAGTGCTGCCGCCGAAGCGGTCGCCATCTGCCAGATAAAGGCGAAACCTATTATCGCGGCAAGAGCAGCAGCGCGTGAATCCCAAGACCACGCCAACCAGCATAAAAACCACCACACAGTACCCCATTTGGCGCCATTCCAGGCTGCCCTTGCCATGGCCGCCCCGTCTACTCCGAGATCGAGAACGCGCGGCGAAGCCCCTGTGGTTGATGCATGTTTCGCTCGTGTTGCTTTGAAGCGTGTGATGCTTGCCTTCAGCGCGTCTTCCTCCGCAAGCGAGCGCTGCCTACCGCCACCTGGCCGCCACCATAGCCATGCCCCTACGGCTGGGGCCACAATGGTGAGGAACACGCCAATGCCTAGCAGAGCCCATCCAATCCACGCAGGGGCATCGGCTGATCCTGGCAACCACTCCAATCTCTGCGGTAGCCGCAGCCAGCCCCCTCCCGCAGCGATGCATTGGGACCCCAACATGCAAAGGACGGCCGTGACACGCCAGTCGATCTGCGCTTTCAGCAGTTTGAAGATCACTAGACCAAAGAAGAATGACGCGATTGCTGAGCAAACGAAAAACAACTGACCATCTCGCCATGCAGGTCGCAGTACAGCTGACCCCGGCGAATGGATGGCATAGAAGCCCAACATTGAAACGTACAGCACTCCAACTGCTGCCAGTAGGCTTGGCCAAAATGGCCACGCCAGCGAGATCCGCAGTTCCACCTCTCGGGCATACAATGAGGCGCTCACCGCATGCAAAAAGCGCCACTTCAGCTCAATCAAGCCAAGCAGGAATACCAGCCCTAACAGAACTGCCGCGGCGAGTCCGCCCCACGGCAGGCCGGCGAGCAAGAGTGCGAACCAGGCCAAGAAATCCATACCGCCTACCAGTCGCATACGGCCGCCAAGGCGTGTCGTCGATTCCGCAGCTCACTCGATGCTATCCCGCGCCGACCGCTCGCGCCATTGCTGCGTAGCAATGCGCCCGCACGCCGGAGGCAGCTGTGGGCAAGCGGCCGTGAGCAGCAACATCGTGGACAGGCGGCATCTCTATTCAATGACCTCGCGAGCAGGGCAGCAAAGGAGAGGCAGAATTCCCTAGTTCCCTGGCAGTCTTCATGTTGATCAGTAGCTGAAACTTCGTCGCCTGCTGGAGGGGTAAGTCCGCCGGCCTGGCCCCCTCGAGAATCCGATCCACATACTCTGCGCTGCGCCTACAGCTGTCCAAATAGTCCGCGCCGTAAGAAATCAAGCCGCCAATCTCCGCATCTTCTCGCGTGCTGTTGATGGTTATCCAGCGGTTTCGGGTCGGCTCATCGATCAGCGACTTGCGATGGACGGGAAATAGCCCCCGTCTCCACGATCACCAACGTATCGGGCCGCCACTCCCTTAGGCGCCCAAATGCCTGTGAAAAGGCATCGGCTGAATTCACCTCAACGACAAATAGGTCCTATGGTCATAGGTAGCATGGCGGTCGCCCAGGTCGCGCAGCGAAATGCCCACCGGATCCAACTGGCCAACGCATAGTCAATCAGCTTCAAGGATGACCGGGCTGCCTGCCAATTCAACGGCTGATCACCCTGATCTTCGTTGGTTGAGCGATGACGCAGTCTAAAGTTGGATGGTCACCAGAAAGATCCATAAAGGGCGCAGCGAGTGAGAAAGGTATCAGGGCCTAGTTGCTGCCCTCCCATTCTCGCGATCCCCGCCGAACGCGGAACCGGCAGGAGCTACTTTCTTCAAGCGTTGCGCACCAACTTTAATGCCCTAGGCGATCCTTGCCATATCGTTGCCCGAGAACACCGGAATCATCGGCATGCCTAGGGGCCAGCATGTTCGCCCAAGCGGCAGTTGAGATCGTGATTGCGAGCATTGGGGGTGTCCGGTGGCCGAGCCCGCCGTCATCGAGCACACTTACGCGTATCCCTTTGCCTCGGCCTTGTCGGTCGTGCGGGGGAGGCCGTGCCTTGCGTTGGCCACGTCGAACGCACCGGCAGCCGAGCGGCTATTCTTCGCGGGGCGGCTCCGGCAGCCCGAGATCGCGGCCCAACTCTTGCTCGCCACGTCCGAGGTGGCGCTACGGCGCTACTATATCCCACCCGCAATGGTCGCCCGAATTCTGCGGGCAGCCGATCCGGTCGTCACAGCTGCTGACGGCCGGTTGCGGCTCGAATCCTTCTCGCAGTGCTGCGGCTTGGATTTAGGCTGGCAATAGCGTTTACGGCCGCGAGGTCCCAAAACTCCGATTTCGCCTTCACCTCGGCGCTCTCCTTGCTGCGATCGTGGTAGTAGTCAGCGAGGAGCGCGGACCGAGTTCTGTCAAGACATTGCTGCGCACTCGCCACCGCAAGCCGATGACGATGTGTGTCCACTTCACCCTGTCAGCACCGTGTGAAGCACGGTGGTAACCGACGCGCTGCCGCTTAGCCAAGTCGGTCAAAGAGGTGCCAAGGATCTGGCTCCCTGGCGATAACCCATTAGCCGACTGGGCCGGTTGGCGGCCCCGGGGCACCCAGCATGAGATCGCCAACGCGAGCGACCCCGCATTGTTAAGGTCGTGGACCATCAGGTCGCGCGATCCGCCAGCCCATTTCCCAGAAGTCGGCTTCAAGTCGGGTCGCTTCTTTGAAGATACTGATGAGCTCGGCTTCCCGCGCGGGCGTCGCGTAACGCGCCGCCAAGCGGTCAAGATGAAGGCGCGCGCTGGCCGCCACCTCGCGGTATGCAGGGCCGGCATACTCGGCGATCCAGACTCGATAGCGGTTGCCTACCGCCTCCGCGTGCTGATGTGCAGCAAGCCGTGTCGCGATTTCCGCATAGCCGATCACGCATGGTGCCAGCGCGACTTTGAGCGCCAGCAGGTCGCTGCGCATCCCGGCATCAAGCACGTAGCGCGTGTAGGCTAGCATCTCTGGCGCCGGAGCCGCCTGTTCCAGTTCGCTGGGCGACAGGCCCCAGCCGGCGCATAGCTTCACGTGGAGGTCCATCTCCACGTCGAGGATGGCAGACAACCCCGCGGCCCCCTCACGCATGTCGGCGAGGCTCGGCGACTTGTAAACCGAGAGGGCATAGGCCCGCGCAAATTCGATAAGGAACAAGTAGTCCTGGACGAGGTAGTGCCGGAAGGCCGGCTCAGGCAGCGAGCCGTCCGCCATGGCGTCGGTGAAGGGATGCTCGATGTAGGAGCGCCACTCGGCTTCGCTTGCCACCTTTAGTCGCTCAAAGAAGCTCATTGTGTCCTTCCGAGGTAGAGCACCCGCCCTGCATGTCTGTTGTACCGCTGGATAGCTGTCAATGTCGTTGCGTTGCCGAAACTTTCCGCAAGGTGCCACTGAACGAACCCGCTACCGCGGGAGAGGCTGCGCGCAGGGGTGTGCCCGAGGAGAGTTAAAGGTCCATTGGGAGTGAGATGACTGGAGAGTGCTCCGTCTTGAGAACCGAGGTGTTCCGATCCTCCAACCTCAAAACAGGAGCCCTCACCGATGAGTCAGGGCCCATCAGCGAACTTCGCCGCCGCATGGGTGCGAAAATTGAGCGACGCGACCAGCTGGAACTATATCCGCCATATCGTGCAGTTTGCTAAGTTCCCTGGCCGATCCCCCGATACAGCGACCGCGGATGACACTTCCAGGTGCATATGGCCGAGAACGGCGCACGACGTGGACGCTCGAACCAATCGGCAATTTGCCGCTCGATTGCGCAGCTCACGTCGTCGTCTCGACTCAATGATGCGGCTCGCCTTGCTCGCCATTCGGTGCCGGAACGCGCGACGCGCAAGCTCGCTGCCAGCCGTGCCGCTGGCGTCCTCCTTGAAAAGCTCGGCCAATTGCTCCCTCACACCGTATGTCCTGGTTACTTCGATTGGCTGCGTTGCCCGGCCGAAACCGCGGTCAAACGGGCTCAGTTTTTCGAGGTTTTCATCATCAGTCATGCATTTACCCGCGCGTGCCTGGACCGGTTAGGCGCGTCAAGAGCAGCACGTCATTCGCCGTCTGCGCTGTCTGGACGACCAAAGCAACCACAAGCGCCAGTGCGACAATGGCTAGGACTTTGGATGTGATGCCGCCGCCAGTTCTCAAGGTGCGTATGGCCGACCGGGTAGTGCCCACCGCCCACCAAACAAGCCAGGCAAAGAATAGAGCAAGGAGCCACATCAGGTAGGTGAGTCTAAACGTGAGCAAATAAACCAGGAGTAACGCTGTCCCCAAAGCGAAATAGGGTAGCGCGCCGTTGACCAATAACGATTGCGCTATGTTCTGATCACCACGCCAATGTGCCATGAAATAAGCGAGCATTCCCATCCCCGTTAAAGCAACGTCGATGCGCGTGCCGCCTCAGCATATCCAATGTGCTTCAGGCTACCCACATAGATGCCGGTCGCGGCTTGCGGTGATACCTGTCATTCGGGGCGGGATATAGTCGGGAACATGCGGCCCGCTGCGTGCCAATGCGGCTTGCCAATATGGCATTCGCCGAGATGACGGCGTCGCTCAACCGGGGTTGGGAGAACCGCGATAGCCGATTACCCGCTCCTCCAACTCGAATGGTGTGGCCTCAAGGTCGAAGTTGACCCTCGGCGTATTCAAGAGGGTGCTCGACCGCGATCCGCCGCACAAAGACGGTCCAAAGCGCAGGTAAGCCGCCGCGCGGAAAATTATCAATATATCGACGAGTCTTCGAGGCGCGGCAGCAAACATGGGCGCCGTTGGTTAGGGCATAGGGGCGCTGCCCCTATGCAGATGGGCGACTGTTCCGACAACCCTCCAGAATTGGCTCCTCGTTAGTTGCCTGACGAGCATGTTTCGACGGCAAGTCAGCTCACGTAGCGAGCGCTGAAGTCCCCGCAAACGCAGCACGGCGTCTTCGCCGTCGGGCAGGTCTGCGAAGGCAAGTACGAGAGCCTTCTCCCGACGAATGAACTCGCGGGTCTCGACAATCAGCCCATTCAATGTGGCGAGCTGCCGATATGCGTCGTGCTCTAACATGGACTCCCATGCGGCTATCTCAGCAGGGGGTGAGCGTAGCGCCGGGCCCGAGCCGCATCGATTCGACTAAAGTGGGGGGGCGTGGCTCGTAACTCGAGGATGCAACGGCGGAGTACCGGGGTACCCAGCGCGCATGAGCCCGTTCGGTGTGGGCAAAAGGGGGGCCATACTTAGGTATCGTTACGGACTGTCATCAGCGCTAGCTGTGGCAAAGCACAGTAATGCTTCGCGGATGAAGGTTCCGTGCCGCATATCTGTACGCGCTCGCCCGGTGCAAAATGCAGCTTGAGGTAGACGGGCATTTTGTGGGCCGGATGCGGCGGACGTAGTCGCGAACGATCGTCACGCCACCGCGATATCCTCCTCGCGCAGGCGCTGGAAGATCTGCTGAGCACTGTAAGGATGTGCATCGAGCAATCGGACGATGCGGCTTGAACGGGTCAAGGATACTGCTGCGCGGCCGGCAGCGTTGCTGGAGCGAAACGTCGACGCGCGAGCCACTTGGCAACGGTCTTGCGATTAAGGTCGAGACCACCGGGCTGGGCACTGAAGTACCTTCCGGCGAAAGAAGGCCCGGCCCTGCTCCATCAGTCACGGCGCCGACGCTCTCGTTGCCGGTGGTTCGGCTTTCCGCCTTGCACCCCCTGGCCACGCCCGGTCTTAGGAGCTGCGGGTACGTTCGGTACGAGGGATCGCCAATTGATCTGCAGAGACCTCATTGGCGGCCTCTTCCATTGTTCTTTGCGCCAAAAAAGGGAACGCATCGCGCTCTCGAAAATTCACTTATTGCCCGTTGTGACTAGCACGACGGAGCGGCCAAGCCGCAAGCGACGGTATTTGGCCGGGCGAGAGAGATTCCCGTCCAACAACCCAATCTCTCACGCCCCAATTTACCGCTGTGGGCAGAGACGAGCCATGGAAGCAAGCAGCAAGCAACTGGATCTGGATGGAGAGCCACCCGAGGTGGACCTCATCTTGGCCGAAGTCGATAATCTGATCGCATCTGCAGAGATACGGTTGGAACGACTGCGGGAGTACGTTCAATCCATTGCTGCCGATTTCGAAGGCAGCATGAAAGCCATTGCCGAGCTCAACCAGATGACATCGGCGCTCGATGCTCTACGGGCACACCGGGCGCGGATAGTTCGCTGAGAGCGGGTGCGCCGCTGCGCGCGAGGCGAGCCGTCAGCAGCTTGCGCGCATCCTCAGCAAAAGGGTTCCCGATTACCGCCGACCCGCGCGCCTGAGCTCGTCATGGGTTCGATGCGGAGGGTACCGCATCTGCGGCGTTTCGAATCTCTAAAGCTCTACGGTAATGTAGATTACAGACCGGACAAGTTGCTCAGCTATATTTTCAACCGCGAGCGGGGTCGTTGCGTGGGGAAGCGACCATGCGTGCGCGCCAGCTCATCGATCATGCATCTTTTGGACCGGATGCCTTGAGGGTCATGGGGGAGGCCTTCGATGCGGCGTGGGCCGAAATCGCCGGTAATTTCGGCAACGACCCTGTCGTGATCGAAGCTGCGCGCATGAAGCTCGCCAACGCTGTCCTCTCGATTGCCAGCGAAGATAGTCGCGACGTGGATGCGTTGAAACAGGCTGCACTACAAGCGATGGCCAGGTCGAGCCGGCCTTGAGAGCCGCGGCGGAGCCGTCCTGGGGGCTGAGGCAGTCTTGAGAGTGAGCTCTGCGCGGAATGGAAGAGAGAATTGCTGACATCTATAATGTGATCGCAGGCATAGCGCTGATCATCGCCGGGATTTTCTTGTCGTATGGCGGGCGCGCGGACAGCAGGATCTGGGGGGCGCTGATGACCTTGCTGGGCGTGGTGATTTTGATCCTCAACATGCAAGGCATGATCTAGGGCGCCGCGTTTCCGCTGCGCCTTTTCTGCCCCGATACGCCCGTGGCGCAGGCCGAGCTCGGCACGGTGCGCGCGGTGCAATGCAACGAGCTGGTTCTCACTGAGGCGAAGACCTCGTTGCGAGACGACCTGCAGGCTTTCCCTGCAACTCGTCCCGGGCGCGTCCGTTTAGTCGAGATGACTGGCCTCTCGGACTGGCCTCGAAACCGACTGTTGCTGGCCCTGCCGTCTCGCAACCTCAAACGGCTCATGCCTGAGCTTGAGCACGTCCGTCACGAGCGGGGGCAGACCCTGATTGATGCCGATAGCTCACTCGATCAGGTATTCTTTCCCGATAGCGGTGTGATCTCGGTACTCGCTGTTTATTCTGACGGCCGGGTCATCGAGATGGCGACGATCGGCAGGGAGGGTTGTACCGGCGTGCAGGCCGTCTTCGGTGCGAAGAGCTCGTCGGCGCGTTACTTTGCACAGTTACCCGGCACTTCAGCAAAGATGTCGCGCCGGGCCTTCGCGCAGGCCTTGCGGTCGATGCCCGCCTTCCAACGCTTGGCGGCCGCCTACGTCCAGGCATTTCTCGAGCAAGTGATGATCTCGGTCGCGTGCAATGGTGCGCACACCGTCAAGGAGCGGCTGGCGCGCTGGCTCCTAATGATGCGTGATCGCAGCGATGATGATGCATTGCGTCTCACGCAGGACCTGCTTGCGGAAATGCTGGGTGTGCAGAGGCCGACCATCACCAATGTTCTTCGGGAATTCCAGCGTGCTGGATTGGTTGAGCCCAGTCGCCAACGGGTCATGATCCGTAATCGGCGGGGCCTCGTCGGCGAGTCTTGTGAATGCTACGAGTTAGTGCGCACCCGCATTGCTCGACACCTACCCAAAACCTTCCCGGAAAACTAGGGCTGATAGGTACGTAGATTGCCTATGCCGACGGTCGCGTGTGCAAGCGCCTCATTGGATTCGTGCAATCGGTCGCCTAACGGTTTTCCTCCCGCCGATAGTCGACATCGCACTGAAATTGCTCTTCCACGTCGTGCCAAACAGCCTGACCACACGCGACAAAGTCCGCAGCTCTGCGCGTGTCTCTTTTGGGTCGTGTGACACGGAAGCGTCGCCTGCATATCGGCGGCGCCCAACTGTGCGAGTGATGAAGGAGGGCCCTTCGGGGTCGGCAATCATGACCAGTTTTGAGCCCGGAAGACGATGTGGAGGAAGGGAGAAAAGCGCATCTACACGCACGGTTTTCTACCCGCCGCCAGCCCGAAGGCGCTGAAGCGCATACGCCGGACAATTCGACGCTGGGCGCTTCATCACCGCAGCGACCTCTCCCTGACTAAGCTGGCTGCGATGTACAACCCGTACATCCGCGGCTGGATCAATTACTACAGCCACCTTTACAAGACGCAGTTGCGTCCAACCCTGACAAGGATCGATGCCTATGTCATTCGGTGGGCACGCCGCAAGTTCAAGCGGATGCGCCATCGGACCAAAGGGGCACGAGACTGGTTTGATCGGTTCCGCCGGGAAAATCCGCATCTTTTTGCCGACTGGGTCTTATGCCATGGCAACGGCCGAACATCGGGAGCCGTGTGAATCGAGAGGTTCCACGGTTCTAGGAGCGCCCGGAGGTGAAATTCCTTCGGGCGACTCGCCAAAAAGGGCCAGGGCTACCCTGTCCGTTGCCGGAGTGAACCCGACATCTCATCAACGCCCTATGGCAGCGGTGTGCCAACTTAAGACACTGATGGTCGATACCGCGCCCCCCGTGAAACGCCGGAAAGCCGGCATTCCCGTATCGACACTTGCGTGGCGCGTGGAAACGCCGTGGCGTAAGATGGTCGCGCTCTGCAATATTATCAGTCGTCGCACCGGAATTTTACCGAATATCCAGTGAGTTGAGTGTCCTCATGCCGTCCGAAGCGTCGACAATGGGTGGCAATCAATCGGCGGAAGAGCTGAGGCGCGAGCTGACAGAAGCGCGCGAGCAGCAGGCCGCCACCGCCCAAATCCTGAGGGTCATTTCAAACTCGCCATCTGATCTCCACGGGATCTTTCTGGAGATCGCAACAACCGCCGCGCGCCTGTGCGACGCCCGTGATGCTGGAGTGCTTCAGTGCGCCGGCGATCATTTCAAGCTTGTGGCCCACCACGGGTCAATGCCCACTAGTGACCGGATACCCCTCACGCGTGGAACTGTTATGGGTCGTGCTGTCCTCGACCGGACAGTACTTCATGTGACTGATCTGCAGGTTGAAACCAAAGAGTATCCTGAGGGTAGTGAGATAGCCCGCCGAGATAGGCACCGGACCATTTTAGGCGTCCCGCTTATTTGTGCTCGCGAGGCAATTGGAGCGATCTTCGTCCGGCGCAGCGAGGTTCGTCCCTTCACAGATCGTCAGATCGAATTGCTCAAGACCTTCGCCGACCAGGCCGTTATTGCCATCGAGAACATGCGGCTGTTCGAGGCGGAGAAGGATAGCAAGCGCGAGTTGACTGAAGCCCTAGAACAGCAGACGGCCACCGCCGATGTTTTGAAGGTCATCAGCCGGTCGGCGCTCGACGTGCAAAAAGTACTCGATGCGCTCGTCGAGTCCGCAGCACGCCTGTGCGATACGTATGATGCCGCGATCTTTCAGGTGTTTGGCGATGGTCTCCGACTCGTCGCGCACCACGGGCAGATTCCCATGACTGGCCCAGTCGGACAGCTCATCTTATCGCTTGGGCGTGGAAACATCGGAGGACGTGCCATCATCGAGCGGCGGACGATACACGTCGCAGACATGCTGGCCGAAGCAGATGAATACCCCGAGAGCCACAAGCGTGCGCTCCAAGTCGGTTTTCGCACCGCGCTTGCGGTCCCTCTGGTCCACGCAGGTGAGGTAATTGGGGCGATCTTGATTCGGCGCGGCGAAGTGCGCCCGTTCACCGAACGTCAGATCGAGCTTGTCAATACCTTTGCGGACCAGGCAGTGATCGCCATCGAGAACGCGCGGCTACTCCGAGAGCTGCACGAATCGCTGCAACAGCAGACGGCCACGGCCGACGTTCTCAAGGTGATCAGCCGTGCGGCGTTTGACCTGCAGGCTGTGCTCGACACTCTCGCCAGCTCAGCGACCCAACTCTGCGAGGCGCATCAGGCCGTTATTCGCCGCCGTGTGGGCGATACGTACCCCGTTGCCGCAACATACGGCTTCTCTCTGCAACAGCGTGAGCATCTCGAGCACTACACATCCAAACCGGACCGAGGATCGACTTTCGGGCGGGCGATCATCGAGCGCCGTACCATCCACATTCCGGATGTCCTTTGTGATCCGCAATTCGAGCGCCCCGACCAGCCAAGGGTTACCGGAATACGAGCCGCTGTGGCCGTGCCACTTCTACGCGAGGGGACGATCGTCGGCGCCCTCACGGTAATACGCACAAAACCGCGGGCGTTCAGCGAGAAGCAGATCGAATTGCTTGAGACCTTCGCCGATCAGGCGGTCATTGCGATCGAGAACACGCGGCTGTTCGAGGACGTACAAACGCGCACACGTGAGCTCGCGGAATCGCTTGAGTATCAAACCGCCATCAGCGAGGTGCTTAGCGTCATTAGCCGGTCGCCGACTGACGTTCAACCAGTGTTCGATATGATCGCGCAAAACGCGGCGCGGCTCTGCAGAGCCCAATTCTGTAACGTCTTTCGGTACGATGGGACGCTCATACATTTCGGGGCAGTGCATGGACTGACACCCGAGGGGCGCGAGGCGTTGGAACACCTATATCCAATGCCGCCCGGTCGCACAACTGCAGCCGCTCGCTCGATCCTTACCCGTGCCGTGGAGGAGATTCCTGATGTGCGTGCTGATAGCGAGTATGCTGTCGCGCACAGTCTGGTCATTGGCTTTCGCAGTGTCGCCGCCGTGCCTATGCTCAAGGATGGTCATCCAATCGGTGCGGTCGCGGTACTGCGGTCCGAAACAGGGCGCTTTCCGGAGCGCCAGATCCAGTTATTGAAGACCTTCGCCGATCAGGCCGTGATCGCCATCGAGAACGCGCGGCTGTTCGAGGAGGTGCAGGCGCGTACGCGCGAGCTGACCGAGTCCCTGGAATATCAAACGGCAACCAGCGAGGTTCTCAACGTCATCAGCCAGTCGAAATTCGACTTGCAGCCCGTGGTGGACACCATCGTCGAAACCGCCGTCCGCCTGTGCCGTGCGGAACGTGGAGCACTGATGCGATTTGAGCAGGGAGGTTTTCGACTCCTACCAAGCTCGCGCGGGAATTTGTCCGGCCCGGTCACACAAGCGTTGGTCGACAAGGTCATTCCCGTGGATCGTGGATCCATGGCGGGTCGAGTTGCCCTCGAAGGTCGCACGGTTCACGTTCGCGACCTTCAAGCTGACCCCGAGTTCACGTTTCTGCGCGGAACAAAGGGGGACAACCGCCGTACCTGTGTGGGTGTACCGCTCATTGGGAGCAATGGGCTGTTAGGTGCGATAATTCTACAGCGCACCGAAGTTTTGCCCTTTACCGACAAACAGATCGAACTCGTCGAGACGTTCGCCGCTCAGGCCGTGATCGCTTTCGAGAACACACGCCTGTTCGAAGAAGTGCAGGCGCGCAACCGCGACCTCACCGCGCTTGGCGAGGTCGGCCGCGCGGTGAGCTCGACGCTCGATCTCAAGGTGGTGCTAAAGGCCGTGGTCGATCGTGCCGTCGAGCTCTCCGGCACCGACGCCGGCTCGATCTATTACCTACACCCAAAGGCCAATACCTTCGAACTAGGCGAGACCACGGGTCTCGACGCGGACGTTGTCGCCAAGCTTCGTAAGCTTGACATCTCCGCAACGGAGACAGGGCTCGGTGAGGCGATCGCCAACCGACAGCCGCTGCAAGCGCCGGACGTTACGAAGCGGGCGAGCAATCCTCTCCGGGACTCGGCGCTCGAAGCGGGTCTACACGCTGCGCTGATCGTGCCGCTGCTCGGCAGCGAGGGGGCGTTGGGCGCGCTGGTGCTGCAGCGCCGCCGCACTGGCGAGTTCTCGCCCTCGATCGTCAGCCTAATGCAGAGCTTTGCCGACCAGTCTGCGATTGCGCTGGAAAACGCCCGTCTCTTCGAAGAGATCGCGCGGAAGAGCCGCGAGCTCGAGATCGCCAGCCAGCACAAGTCGCAGTTCGTCGCCAACATGAGCCATGAGCTGAGAACGCCGCTGGCCGCGATGCTTGGCTATGCTGAGCTTTTGCAGGAAGGCATCTACGGCGCACAGCCGGAGAAGTCGTTACCGATCCTCACCCGCATCCGTTCCAATGGCAAGCACCTGCTGGGCCTGATTAACACCGTGCTCGACATCTCCAAGATCGAAGCGGGCCAATTCAAGCTAAACCTCGGTGAATATGCGTTGGGCAGCATCGTCGAGACGGTGATGGAGGCAACGGAGTCACTGGCGGCGACCAAGAAGCTTGCCTTGAAGACCGAGGTTTCCAAGGGATTGCCCTACGGCCTAGGCGATGAGCAGCGCTTGACCCAGGTGCTGCTCAACCTAGTGGGCAATGCCATCAAATTTACAGACGTCGGCGAAGTGCACATCGTGGCTGCCGCGTTGAATGGTTACTTCACTGTAAGTGTCTGCGATACCGGCCCCGGAATCCCACCGGAGGAGTGCGACCGGATCTTCGAGAAGTTTCGCCAGGTCGACAGCTCGAACACGCGGACCAAGGGTGGCACCGGGTTGGGCCTTGCCATTGCCCGAGAGATCGTCGAGATGCATGGCGGGCGCATCTGGGTTGAGTCGACGCTGGGTCAAGGTTCGATGTTCCACATGGAGCTGCCGGTCCGCGCCCCAATCGCAGCTGGTGCCGCATGAGCCAACGTATACTTGTCGTTGAGGACCAGGAGGATCTGCGCGCCATCCGCCGCGATTTCCTCACCGCCTCCGGATACACCGTGATCGAGGCCGCGGATGGCGCTGATAGCGTCGCCAAGGCAGCTTCAGAACGCCCCGATCTCGTGCTCATGGACATCCAGCTGCCCGTGCTCGACGGCTATCCTCCACCTTGGCACCGTCAACCGACAGCACGGAAATGCGGTGATCGCCGTCGCGCGTGACGAGCGCACGCTTGCCGTCCGGCAGGAAGGCCACGTGGCTTGGGCCGGATTTGGTATCGCCGAGCTGGATCTTGTCCATCGGCGTCAATGTCTTGCCGGAGACAGTGAGGATTGAGACGGTGCCTTCGCCGCGGTTGGCGACCAGCACTAGCTTGCCGTCGGGGCTAAACGAGACGCCCGCGGGCGCTGCGCCTACTTCGAGTGTGGCGATCACTGCGGGTGGCGAAACCTTCAGATCGATGACACTCAGCCTGTTGTCAGACACTGTTTTTTTCGGGTCGGCCGGGTCGATCTTGGTCGATGCGACGATCAGCGCGAGGCTTTCGTCGGGGGCAATCGCCACGCTTTGCGGCGGGCCGACCACCGAACCCGACACATCGATTTGACCGATGATCTGGGTGGAGAGACGCCGAGGCCGATGATGGTCGCATTATCGGGCGCAGGATTTTCGACGATCCGGTTCACGCCCTCGATATTGACGACCTTGTTGTTCATTGGACGACATGGCGATCTGCGTGTGCGCCGGCGCGGCGGTGGCGAGGCACAGCAGAGGCAGGCTGAGCACGCAAAACGGAATGCGCAGGGCGCCAAGCTTTGTCATTGTTTCCTCCTGAGTGGCCGATCTTGCGTCGGCCGTAAGGAGGTTTCGTACACGAACTACCCTGGATTGACGACTGCGAGACTATTCGACATGGGGTTTACAGCGATCGACAACATCATCGCCATACCGTGAGGGGCAGAACGAGGCCTACCTGCCACCTGGCACAAACGTCGATCTGATTGCCGTGCTGACCTCCGACGCGACGGCTTCCTGTCGATCTCGGCGCAAAAGGACATCGCCTCGGTCGAGGTGCTGAAGGGCCGCACCGTCACGGTCGATGGCGTCGCTAACCGCTTCCGCATGATGATCGAGAACCCGGACCATGTCGCCACGACGCAGGTGACACCGTTCGACTTGCTTGGCGAAGCACGCGGCTTCAACACCGTTGCCCGCGCGCGGGACGTGCTCGGTCCCTACCTCGGGCTGGTTGCCGGCGTGAAAAGGTCCTGGGCCGAGGCCAATCGTGACCTCGTGGTCGCTTCATACGCGCCTACGCTAAGGGCGTGGAGGCCATGTAGGATCCAAAGAACCGGCCGATCGTCGAGGCGATCCTCGTGGCTAATGCGTCAGCATGACGCCTGAGCTCGCCGCGAAGGCCTACAACATCTACGTCAATGACAAGACCGGCTTGTTCAGGAAGCCGGTGTTCGATGCGGTAGGGGCCAAGACGGCTGGCGCTCCGCTCCAAGTACGTTTGCCTTCCGATACTATGATACTAGCTACCTGGAGGCGGCCGGAATCAAGTAGTAGCGCATCAAGGCGCCATCGGCTGCCGTGGGGCGTCAACCGCGTACCGTTCACTGAAGGGACCTCCAATGCCTTACCACATTGCATTTCTCGGCACCGGCATCATGGGCGCGCCGATGGCCGCCAACCTGATGAAGGCCGGCTTCAAGGCCGCGGTCTGGAACCGCACCCGCTCCAAGACCGACCCGCTCGCCGCGCAGGGAGCCCGGGTTGCCAATGGTCCGGTCGACTGCGTTACGGGCGCGGACTACATCCTCTCCATCCTCGACAGCGGGCCGGTTGTGCGCGAGGTGTTCTTCGATAGCGGAGCTGCGGATGCGATGAAGCGCGGTGCCGTGTTCATTGACATGGCCTCGATCCCGCCGAAGATGGCCCAGGAGCACGCCGCCCGGCTCAAGGAGCGGGGGGTCGGCCATCTCGACGCCCCGGTTTCGGGCGGCAGCTTCGGTGCCGCGGAGGGTTCGCTGGCGATCATGGTCGGCGGCGAGCGGGCCGATTTCGACCGCAGTGAACGCGACGGCGTGTGGAAGCCGATGGGTCGGGCCAGCTACATCGGCCCCGCTGGCAGCGGTCAGATCGCCAAGCTTGCCAACCAGATCATGGTCGCCTGCAACATCGCCAGCGTGGCGCAAGGCCTCCTATTCGCGGGCGCTGGCGGCGCCGACCCCGCCCAGATTCCGGTGGCGCTAGCTGGCGGCCATGCCGACAGCCGCGTGCTCCAGGAGCACGGCCGCCGCATGATCAATCGCGACTTCCGCCCGGGCGCGCCAATCCGCAACTTCGTCAAGGATCTCGACACAGTGCTGGCGACAGCCAAGGAGATCGGCCTGCCGCAGCTGCCGATCGTCAAGGCGGTGCGTGACGTCTTCAAGGAGCTTTATGATGGAGGCCGCCAGCAGTGGGACCACAGCGCGTTCCTGCTCTTTTTGGAGAAGCTGAACGCGCCCGCGCGCCTCGGCGACAAGGCCGACACGCCGCCCGCGTGAACCGTACATCCTTGCCCTCGACCCTGCTGGCTGCGGGGCGCTCGACCAAGATCGAGTGCACCGGCGCCTGGTGTCTTGGCGTCGACGACACCCTGCTGGCGCTGTGTGCCAATTCGAGACGTTAGCGACTGCAACACGGCCCGCGCACAGATGCCGATCACTCAATCACCTCATCAGCACGTCGAAGCAGGGTAGGCGCTATCGTGAGGCCAAGCGCCTTGGCAGTGTTGAGATTAATGATCAAATCCACCTTCGTCGCTTGCTGGACTGGAATGTCAGCCGGCCTTTCTCCCGTGAGAATTCGCCAGTGAGAACACCTGCTTGGCGCCATGCCGCTGGAAAGTTCGTTCCGTAACTGATTAGGCCTCCCTCGGCGTGCCATCCGTAGATCGCAGGTACGGCGTGACGAGCCGCCTGAGCTACAACGTGGTTGCGGTGCGTTAAGAGAAATCCGTCACTGCTGACTAAGAGGGCGTGTATCTTCTGTTGAACCATATTTGCGAAGGCCTCGTCGACCTCGCTCAAACGGCTCACGTTCATAAATATCAGACGCTTACCAAGAGCCTGTGCCGCAATCTCTACCTCTCTCGTTTCAGTCTCGGCATAGACCGGATTGGTCGGGTTGCGCAGGTAGGCGATGGACGTGGCCTCAGGCAGCAATTCATGCAGCAACTGGACCCGCTTCGCAGCCACTTCGACCAAGAACAGCACGATGCCGGTAATATTTTCGCCGGGTCTGCTGAGGCTGTTCACGAGGCCGATCTTCACTGGATCGGCGCCCTGCATAAAAAGGACCGGAATGGTCTTAGTCGCTGCTTTGGCGGCAAGCGCACCATTCGTGCTTTCGAGAACGACGATCACAGACACCCCACGCGAACCAAGTCGCCGATCAACCCAGCCATCCGATCGTTTTGATCCTGCGCCCACCGGTATTCGATCGCTAAGTTCCTGCCCTCAAAATACCCCGCATCAGCCAGACCTTGGTGGAAGGCTGTGAGGTTCTGGTGCGTCGTCTCGCGCGATGAAAGGTGTAGAAAGCCGATCACCGGCGTTGCCGGCTGTAGAGCACGAGCGGCCAATGGCAATTGAACTGCCGTCGCGCCGACAAGGGTAATGAATTCCCTCCGCCCCATTCGATTACCTCAGTAGACCGGCAGTGGCAGTGTGGAACGGTAGCATGGAGCGACTTGGCAGTCTTTAGCCTGGCTTCCGCCCATCGCCGGCAATGCTGTCGTGCAATCGACTACTCTGGTCGAGTCTCCTCAGGGTCTTGGTTGTGCGAAAACGGTCAAGGTCAGCCACCGCGGCGGATTTTCAAAGCCCTTCCGCGGCGTCCGGTCACCCTCCGATCTCTGACACTACCGCAGAGGCAGTGCGGATGGGCTCAGCGGGCCTTTCAATTCGCGGAATTGCTCCGCCACCGCGCACCGAGACCACCAGCTCACCATCATCCGCTGGCCAAACGCCGATATCTTGGTTCCCGTTTCGAGGCGTCTAATTCATTTCATCGATGGAGCTTCTCGGCCGCGAATGGTTAGCCTCGTTGTCGTGCGGCATGGCCTCGGTCCCTTAAGGCCCTTGCTCCAACACCTCTCGCAATTCTTCCGGCAGATGCCGCCAATAGAACTTCATTTGCTCGCTATCACGACGCGGGTAGCCTGCATGGTTTCCCTTTTCAGAGCAGAACAGGTGAAAATGCGAGCGCGACTCGCTGAAACGAAAAGACCACCGGCCATCTTTGAATGTCCAGAGTAGGTCGGCCTTGTAGGCCTCAACGCGGACAAGATGGCCCGTGCAGCGCTTCCCATTGGCATAGACAAACGGACAAGGAACCGTCTTTGGCACGTTAGCATCGTGCATCTCTGCTGGCATGGTCACGCTCCTCAACGGTTGGCCGCTCATCGGTCACGCTCCCATTTCTCGTGTTGCATGCGCTCACCAAAGGCCTTCCCCACATTTGAACCGCATCGGCGACCACGGATGCCCCCAGGGCGAGGGGCCGCATACATTCGATCAATGCAACGTGACCTTGCCGCAGCACTTCTTGAATTTCTGACCGGACCCGCAGGGGCACGGATCATTCCGACCAATTTTGGGAGCGCTACGTCGATGCGTAGCGTTCTCTCTCGCGATGCGTGCTCGCATACGCCGGTGCGAGGCAAAGTAGCGATAGATTGCCGGCGCGGACGCCGCAACGCCAATGATCAATTGCTCGCGTCTTTCAGCGCTCAACGGCTCTTTGTAGGGACGCATTTCAGGATCGGGGTGGTGCTCATTCGCGAGCGCTAGAATTGGTATGAGTACACCGCCATGGTTCTCGTCATTCATGAGTTCTGACCAGTCGTCACGGCGCAGCTCCATGCCCCTCATGAAGCCTTGTGCCCAATCGTTCCCATGGGCGACACCGCCATCATCATCCAAGAGCAGTGGGAGGAACTGCCCCTCCGTGAGCGACTGCACGACGGCATTCCAGTGACGCATGACAAGATCAAAGAACTTCTGCGCCTCCGCTTGGTCACCGAATGCCTCGTTGTCGGCCATATCCCCTCCCCAAATCTCGGGGAGGTATTCGCTTGGGGGGACCATGTCCGGGCAACAGATCAGAGCAACAAAAAAGCCGTCGAGCATCTCCAGGTTCATCGCTCGCTCGTTGCGAAAGCGCTCGAGCACGCTGACGAAACGATCGTAATCAGCATTGGTAAGGGCCTGGGTCATGGCTGCCATCTTGGGCTCCCTAGGTAGCTCCTGTGTTGAGGGTTAGGCTCGCGCGGTGTTCCCCCAGCGATATGGCGACACATTTTTTCATAATGGGTTGGACAACACACGGGAATTCACTCGGCGGCCGCCTCAAGTGCTTCGAGAAGCGCAGTGCGGCATGCATCAGAGGCCGCATTGAACGTGCGCAGCGCTGCCGCCGATGCGAAATAGTCCTCGCCGGCGACTTGGCCCAACAAGTCCAAAAGCGCTTGAGCCTGCTCGGCAGTGACTTCGAATTTGATATGCAGTTGGGCGCGCATGGGTGGTCTCCTCAACCAGGGCGCTAGCGCCTAGATAGCTGTTTCGCCCTGCGTGCGGGCGAGTTGCACGTCGACTAGATAGAGGTGATCGCCTTCTGTTTTCCGATTGATGCCAACAACTTTGCAGAAGGCGGCAACTTCACCGGCAAACACCTCGAGCGAGCACGGGCGTTTGCCCTGCGCCTTGCAAACGGCGCGGTAGCGGTTCGCGAGCTCGGCAAGCTCCACCTTGGTACCCCTCGCCTTCTCTAGGCTTTCGGTCAGAATTCGCTTTACGCTGCCCACGGGGTTTTCCGGATTGCTGGCCACCAGCCGCGGTCGCGAGGCTTCGGCGGTCAAATTTGGCGCCTCTGCCGTGGTTCCCGTCTCGGCCCCAGTGTCACTCGCTTGCGTAACGCCTGGAGTCATTAATTCAAACGACACCATCGAAAGCACGATCAGGATCTCGACAACGGCGCTACGCCGAATTGCTGCAGCGTTGCCATGAAGCCGGCCTCGGCATCGGGTAACCGAAAAAGCTTGGCCAACGCGTTACCTTGCACGTTGGTGGCGGCGACCGGACCCGCCTTGGCTAGGTGATCCCGAATAGGCTGCATCTGTGCCTCTAGGCGGTTGGCGCGGTCAGTTGTTGCCTTGGCGGCCGTCGTTTTGGCCAGTGCTTCATTGGCGTTGCGCTCGTCAGCTTCACGCGCACGGCAGTTAACGCCGCGCTGCTTTTCAGTGCTGCCGCATTCAGCTTCGCGGCTTTTGGTTGCGGCGTCAGCTGCGCGCTTGGCAGCGCTGACGGCTGTGTCATCGGCGGGCGTGAATAGGCCAACCGCGACCAATGCCTTCTGAAGGCGAGCGAGCTCGGCTCGATAGTCGCGAATTTGAGTGCTCTTGCTTGCTGCCTCGGCTACGCTGCGGCTGTCCTTCCCAGCGAGTGCACCAAGCGAGTTCGAAAGGTTGATGATAAGCGCGCCGGCGCACGCCACACCCAAAATGACGGACCAGAACCGGCTAATGGGCCATAGACGCACGCTGACGGCATGGCCGAATAGTCCACCGGTGGCGATCACACCAAAGAGAAACGCCATATTCCACTTGACGGCCGGTTCGTCTGCGGATGCGTAGCCGTAGTTCGCTACTGTCCAGACGACCACGGCGCCGCAGACAAGCCCGAAGGTGCCCACGAGGTCACGCATCTATTCCCTCTTCCCTCAGTTTGGCGGTAACGGCCTCCTCCATCCATTCCGCCAGCGTTAACCCGGCCTTCTTCGCAGCCTTGGGTGCTGCAGGTTTCAGCTCGGTCAGTGCCTTGAAGTTGAATTGCGCGGTGCGGCCCGTGGAGCGCAAAGACCTCCCGTCCTTCGTGCTGCGGTCGACAGTTTTGGCAATCCGCTTCTGTCGGCTTTGGCGCCCCTTTTTCGAATTGTCATGCTACGGAGCCAACTTTGCGCGCGCCGCCGCCATGTCCCAATCCTCGTCATCGGGTTCGGGGGTTTGCTTGATCATCGCACGGCCCTCGATTTCATCGTCAGCACGTTGCTGCTGAGGCTCGCAAGCCGTTTCACCTCCGCCCATAGGTTATCGATTTCGGGTTGGCAGGATTTATCAATCTCCGCGGCTGATTTGCCGCGCTGAACTGAAAGAATGTAGGGCTGGAGGTACCGAAGGTGGGCAGCAAAGATCGGCCCACTAGGGCAGACATAGCGGCCTCAGCCAGCTTTGGCATCTTGCTGTCCACGGCCGCAAACAGGAAGCCGTACCGCTTGCGGCGGCGTTTGCAGATTTCCACTACCGGCGTGACGGCATCAATATCAAAGAACCCGGTGCGCACTGGGATAACTACGGCATCAGATTTCAGGATGCTGTTTTCGATCACATCCAAATCGAGCGGTGGGCAATCGATCAGGAGCCAGTCGAACTTCTCATTGCGTAAGACGTCGACGTCTCGACTGATGTTCTCGACATCAATGAGGCGCGGGCACTTAGGCTCGCCCCGCAGCTTCCACCACTTGGTCAGGTCACCCTGGTCGCCGTTGTGGCGCTCGTTCCGCCCACGTTCCTCATGCGATTTCTGCGGAACGATCCGTTGCCACTAAGTCATTGATTTTATTGGAGCGGGCGAAGGGAATCGAACCCTCGACACTCAGCTTGGGAATCCGAAAAAAGCGGAAGAGAATCATGATTGATTTCCACTATTCGCGGTGTGTTCACAGCCTGGAGTGTCATAGGGTTGGCGGCGAGTGGAAATAGCGTTCAGGCCGCGAAGCCTCAGGTGCGGGACGCTACCCGCAACGCGGTTCAGCGTAGAGGTGCGCACTTGATCCTCCGACAGAGGGGGTAGGCCGGACGCTGCCGTCGCACCGGCAGCGCACGCGCACGGGCGGCAGGGAGCTGCGCGAGTTGCCTCTTGTCGATCGCAAGCACCCGATGTCCTTGACGGATAGGATCACGACGTCCGGGTCGCACACGACGAGGTAGTCGCACAGCCCTTTGCTGGCGTTCTTGCCCAGCGGATTGGCCATACCCCACAGCGAGAGGAACGTTCCCTCGCGTGTCTGGCCACGAAGGCCTCGGCAGGATTCTGGTGGGCCGGCATCGGGCTTCGATCTCTTCTCCGGGCTCAAGAGGCTACAGCGATTCGGGGGTACGCTCTCACTCTCGCTGGAGGCGGACGCGCGCACCGGGTCACAACGAAGGGCGCCGCAGCGACGTCGTGGCTGCGTCCTATATGTCCCATTTGGATTCTGTACACTGCATGATGGCAGCGCAAGCTATTGTTTCTGTTTGGTCGGAGCGGGGAGATTTGAACTCCCCACCCCCAGTCCCCCAGCCTGGGCTTCGACGATTTGGCAATCGCGTTAATCGCAATTAGGGCCGCGCGGAGATCGTGGCAGCAGCAGTCTACGGCATTCGTGATTATGAGCGAGCACTTTGCCGTCGACGTCGCGGCGCGTTCTTGCCACGTGACCGGCGCGGGTCCTGTGTGGGCGCTCCGCTCTTCGGCTCGCTCAGTGGTGCAGATGTCGCGTGTTCGGCCACAACACGGTTGGCGCGACAGCGGTCGCACGTCCCGCAGCGCGGAGGATACTCCTCTCCGAAATATCGCCGGATGAAGACGCTGCGGCATTCCTCGGAGTGGGCATAGTCGGCTATCAGGCGAAGACGCCGTTCGACCTCGTAGCGGAAGGTCTTGAGTTTCGCCACGAGATCGCGGACGCCGGTCTTGAACGTCTCCGGCGGCACGATCATTGTGACGCTACCGTCCTCGGCCCGTTCAACGGAACCCGCCTCTTCGAGATCCGACAGCAACACCTCGCAGATCCGCGCCGGTACGCCGGCGGAGTAGGCGAGTGTCTCTGGCGTTGGGGCGCGTTCTTCGCCCGTCCAGGCGGTGAGCGCGGCCTCAAGCCGCTCCAGATGCCGCACACTTGGACGGCTTTGCGCCTGGAGATGCTCGTGGATTTCAAGGTCCGTGGGGTCGAACAGGAGAATGCAGTGTGCCGGCCGGCCGTCGCGTCCCGCGCGACCAATTTCTTGAACGTACTGCTCCAGAGATCCCGGAGCCTGGTAGTGCAGGATGTAGCGAATGTTGGGCTTGTCGATGCCCATGCCGAATGCGGTCGTCGCGACCATGATGATGCGCCGGGAGGGACTCATGAACTGGCGCTGTGCGGCGTCACGATCGGCAGCGCGCATCTTCCCGTGATAGCGCGTGACGGGGATGCGCGCGCGCCCGAGAGCGCCCGAGACTTCGTCCACCGCGGTGGTCGTCGCGCAATAGATGATGCCGGGGCGCTGCAGGCGCTTGATGCGCCGGGCAGCGGCGGGGAACTTCGCCGCGCCAGGCACAATATCGACGGTAAGGCCAAGGTTCTCGCGGTGCGCCGGTGCTACGAGCACCCGCGGGTTTTCCAGTCGAAGTCGTTCGGCGATGTCGTCCCGGACTCGCGGCGTTGCTGTTGCCGTGAGTGCAAGCACCGGCGGATTTCCCAGCCGCTTCCGCGCGCTTCCGAGACGCAGATAGGAGGGCCGGAAGTCGTGCCCCCACTCCGAGATGCAGTGGGCTTCATCAATGCACAGAAGCGCCGGCCGCGCGCGTTCGAACAGGGGTGCGGTCGCGGCCGACTCAAGCGTCTCGGGCGTCGTGAGAACGACCAGGCGGCCACCCTTCTTGAGCCGCTCAAGCGCGGCGCGCCGCTCGGCAGCCCGCAGCCGGCTGTGAAGCGCGACCACAGGAACGCCGCGCTTCCTTAGAGCGTGCTGCTGATCCGTCATGAGGGCAATGAGCGGCGAGATGACGATGGTCGGCCGCTCAACGATCATCGCCGGAACCTGGTAGATCAGCGACTTGCCAAAGCCGGTGGGCAGCGAGACGAGCGAATCGCGCCCGTTCAGGACCGCCAGCATCGCCGATTCCTGCTCGGGACGCAGGCTCCGGATGCGAAAGGTTCGGCGCGCGATCTGCCGGCAGGCGGTGACCAGGTTCATGTGATTGTGGCCGCGTCTTTCAAAACTGACGGCTGACCAGCGCATCGCCGATGTGCTTCGTCATGTGCATGTTATGCCACAGGCGCGGGGTGCGAGCGCCTACCCTGGGGCAGCCTCGACAAGAAGGTCCTCACCGAGCCCGCACGCCGAGCGTCGACGAGGTGATCGGCCTCATCCGCGGCGCGATCGAGGTGCGCTTCGAGTTCTGCGGAGGCTGCGCGCAGGCCTGCGACCACGTCGCAGCCGCAGCCAAGTGAGGGTGGGGCATCTCTCAAGCTTGCAGGCTCCATCGCCGCATGCGGCGGCAGGCTTTGGCGTACCACAGCCCATCGGCGCAGCTGATCGGCCGATCGGTGCATCTTCCGCAAAGGTCTGATTTAGATAGGGAAAAGATTGGTTGCGGGGGCCCGCTACAGCTTCGGCAGTCCTCGCCCGCAATACGCTTTTCGGCTTAGCAAATCCCTTTTTCTGCCTGACGAAACGCGGGAGCGCCCGGCCCTTAGCGCTGCCTCGCTGGAATTTGGCGCCTGCAACAGAAGGTCCATCGGGGACACCTTCGGAGCCGGTACTACTAAATTTGACGCTAAACGCTTGGCAATTGCCTGCTGGATGCTGGGGCAGCTTGTGCGGTCAAGTTTGGGGCCCTAGCGTCGACCTGGCCTAAGGAGGGGGCGACAGACAGATGGTGGCCTCGTCCTGGCGCGTGCCAGCGGTCCTTGCCGCTCGACCACGTGCCGAAGCCGCGGTCATCTGCATGACCATCAAGGATTGTGTTCGCTCGTGCGCCCTGTGCA
>Ga0081455_10002112_pt1 | contig 23670 bp, 22 predicted proteins | sample TabmetS3T2R1_FD_70207 | JGI IMG/M metagenome (GOLD analysis project Ga0081455, IMG submission 70207) | Tabebuia heterophylla rhizosphere microbial communities from the University of Puerto Rico - S3T2R1 | ecosystem: Host-associated > Plants > Roots > Rhizosphere ...
TTCTTCTTCCCGGCGACGATCCTCGCCGACGCCGACGACGGGATGCGGATCGTCGCCGAGGAGCAGTTCGGCCCGGCGCTGCCGGTCCTCCCCTACGACGACGTCGAGGAAGCGCTCGCCCGTGCCAACGCGACGATGTACGGGCTCTGCGGCTCGGTCTGGGGCGCCGACGCCGAGCGCGCCACCGAGCTCGCCGAACGCCTCGAGTGCGGCGTCACCTACGTCAACAGCCACGCCGAACTGCCGCCCTACATGCCGCTGCTGGGGGCGAAGTGGAGCGGGCTCGGAGTCGAGAACGGGCTCGACGGCCTGCTCGCCCAGACCGACCGCCAGGTCGTCTACAAGGCCGCCTGAGCGCCGCAGGGGCCGATGGGCCGAAAACGGGAAATATAGGCCCGTTTTCGGCCCATCGGCTACCTGCGAGGGGCGGTGCCTGGTGTTTGGTGACGGGTCGCTAGAGGTAGACGATGCCGCCGTTGGGTGAGATCGTCTGGCCGGTCAGGTAGGAGCTCTCGTCGCTCGCCAGGTAGACGGCGAGCGGGGCGACGTCGGTCGGCTGGCCGACCCGGCCGAGCGGGGTCCGCTCGAGGATGAACTCGACGTCCTCGGGCTTCCCTTTCGTCATCGGCGTCTCGATCATCCCCGGCGCGATCGCGTTGGCGCGGAGGCCGTAGCGGCCGCCCCAGACCGCGATCGTGCGGACCAGCCCGATCAGCCCCGACTTCGCCGCGGCGTAGTGGGGGACGCCGAAGCCGGTCAGCGAGACGATGCTCGAGATGCAGATCAGCGAGGCCGGCCGCCGCGCCTCGAGCAGGTCGCGGGCCATCGCCCGGCTGCAGTAGAAGGCGCCGCTGAGGTTGATCTCGAGCATCCGCTGCCAGCCCTCGTCGGACATCGCCGCCAGCATCCGCAGGCCGAACGCGTCGTCGCTGCCGTCGCCGGGGGTGCTGACGACGCCGGCGTTGTTGACCAGCACGTCGACGACCCCGAGGCGCTCCTTGGCGGTGGCGAACATCGCATCGACCGCGGTGGAGTCGGAGACGTCGCAGGCCCACGACAGCGCCCGGCCGCCCGCCGCCTCGACCGCTGCGGCGCTGGCCTCGGCGGCGTCGGCGACGAGGTCCTGGCAGACGACCGCCGCGCCCTCGGCGGCGAAGGCTCGGACGAGCTCGCTGCCGATTCCGCCGCCGGCCCCGGTGACGACCGCGATCTTGCCCTCGAGCCGGCCCATTAGTGGTCCACTAGAGGTAGAAGCCGGCCGGCGAGGGCTCGCCGTCGCCGGCCTCGATCACGCCGTGGCGCTCGCGCAGCGGCGCGGCGTAGCCCGGGTGGGTGACGACGAAGAAGCGCTCGGCGAGGATCGCCTCGAGGACCTGGCCGGCGATCTCCAGCGGGTCGGCGCGGACCGAGCCCGGCGGGTCCTCCATCGACGCTTCCTCTTCGCCCCGCAGCCGCTGGGTGTTCTCGGTCAGGCGGGTGGCGGTGGCGCCGGGGCAGAGGACCGAGACGCCGATCGGCAGCTTGCGGGCGCGGAGGTCGAGGAGCAGGCTCTCCGAGAGCCCGACGACGGCGAACTTCGAGGTGCAGTAGGCACCGATGTGGGGGAAGCCGAGCAGGCCGCCGATCGAGGCGGTGTTGACGACGTGGCCCGGTTCGCCGCGCTCGATCATCCCCGGGACGAAGGCCTGGACCCCGTGCAGGACCCCCTTCAGGTTGATCCCCAACATCCAGTCGAAGGCCTCGGGGTCGAGCTTCCAGACCGGCGCCACCGCGCCGCCGACGCCGGCGTTGTTGCAGAGCACGTGGGCGGCACCGAAGCGCTCGACCGTCCGTCGCTCCAGCTCCTTCACGCGCTCGGGGTCGCTGACGTCGGTCGGCACCGCGAGGACCTCGGCGCCGTCGGCCTCGAGACCGGCGGTGGAGATAGCCAGCTTCTCCTCGTCGATGTCGGCCATCACCACCCGCGCGCCGGCGGCGGCGAAGCGGCGGCAGAGCGCCAGGCCGATCCCGTCGGCTGCACCGGTGACGACCGCGACTCTGCCCTCGAGCTGGTCCATTCCTCCACCGCGAGCGTAGGCGCGAGCCAGGCACGAGCCCATGTGCCGGCTGACAAAGGTTCCGGGGCCGATTTGTGCGCCGGGCGGAACCTGCCTCGGTATACCTACTGGCGGGTATGCCAGCGGACTTCGACGGAGCGATGCCGGATAGCGCGGAGGTGGTGGTGATCGGCGCCGGCTCGGCCGGCTGCGTGGTCGCCCGTCGACTGGTCGACGCCGGCCTCGACGTTCTCCTGCTCGAGGCCGGTCCGGCGGACGAGCACCCGGCGATCCACGATCCGCTGCGGATGTTCGAGCTCTGGGCCGGCGAGGGCGGGCTCGACTGGGGCTACGCGAGCGTCCCGCAGGCGAACCTCGGCGGCCGCACGATCCAGCACACCCGCGGCCGCGTGCTCGGCGGCTCGAGCTCGGTCAACGGCATGTACCACGTGCGCGGCCTGCGCGCCGACTTCGACACCTGGGCCTACCTCGGCAACGAGGGCTGGCGCTACGAGGACCTGCTGCCGCTGTTCAAGCGGGCCGAGTCCTACGATCGCGGCGGCGATGAGGAGCGCGGCGGCGAGGGGCCGCTCGCCGTCCTCTCCGACTACGAGCCGCACCCGCTCTCGGCGGCGATGATGGCCGCCGCCGAGGCGGCGGGTCACGCCGCCAACCCCGACTACAACCGCGGCGACCACGACGGCGTCTCGCTGATCCAGCTCGACGCCAAGGACGGCGAGCGCCACAACGCCGCCCGCGCCTTCGTCCACCCGGTCGCCGAGAGCCCGAACTTCACGGTTCGAACCGGCTGCCAGGTGCAGCGCCTGCTGTTCGAGGGCAACCGCTGCGTCGGCGTCGAGCTGCTCCGCGACGGCGCCGTCGAGCAGGTGCGGACCAGCGGCGAGGTGGTGCTCAGCGCCGGCGTCTTCGACTCGCCGAAGCTCCTGATGCTCTCCGGGATCGGCCCCGCCGCCGAGCTCGCCGGGCTCGGGATCGACCCGCTGGTCGACCTGCCCGGGGTCGGGCGCAACCTCCAGGACCACGTCTTCAGCCCGCTCGTCCACGCCGCCGCGCAGCCGATCCCGGCCCCCGGCGAGGGGGTCCCCGCCTTCCACGCGCAGATGTTCTTCCGCAGCCGGCCCGGCCTGGTCGGACCGGACCTGCAGTCGCTGTTCGGTCCGATGCCCCACATTCCCGAGGGCTTCGAGGGGCCGGAGGAAGGCTTCACCTTCACCTCGATGCTGAACCGGCCGGCCAGCCGCGGCACGGTCACCCTCGCCTCCCCCGACCCGGCGGCGGCGCCGCTGATCGACCCCAACTACGCCAGCTGCGAGGCTGACCTCGAGGCGATCGCCTCGGGTCTCGAACAGCTTCGCGAGGTGGCGGCCCAGGGCGTGCTCGACGAGTGGCGCGGCGCCGAGCTGTTCCCCGGCGAGGCGGTGCGGAGCCGGGCCGAGCTGCGCGAGTTCGTGCGCCAGACGCTGAGCACGATCTACCACCCGGTCGGCACCTGCAAGATGGGCGTCGACGCGCTCGCGGTAGTCGATCCGCAGCTCCGCGTCCGCGGCGTCGAGGGGCTGCGGGTCGCCGACGCGGCGGTGATGCCGACGATCACTTCCGGCAACACCCACGTCCCGTCGGTGACGATCGGCGAGCGCGCCGCCGACAACGTCGGCGCGGCGCTCGGCGCCGGGGCAGCGCGGGAGGCGATGATCTCGTGAGCACGGCGACCGGCTCCAGCCTGGGGGTGGTCAACCCCGCAACCGGCCAGGTCTTCACCGAGGTCCCGGTCACGACCGAGGCCGAGCTCGACGCCGCCTTCGCCGCCGCCGCGGCGGCCCAGCCGGCCTGGGGCGCCGACGAGGAGGGGCGCAAACGGGCGCTGCGCGAGCTCGCGGTCGCGATCCCGGGCGCGGCCGAGGAGCTGACCGACCTGCTCGTCTCCGAGACCGGCAAGCCTTACGCCGCCGCCGCGCTCGAGTTCCAGTCGGCACGGCTCTGGCTCGAGTGGCTGGCCGAGGTCGAGATCCCGACCGAGGTGATTGCCGACGACGCGGCGGCGCGGATCGAACTGAAGCGCCGCCCGCTCGGGGTCGTCGCCGCGATCACCCCCTGGAACTTCCCCGTCTCGATGATCAGCGTCAAGGCCGGCCCCTCGCTGCGCGCCGGCAACGCGGTGGTCCTCAAGCCCTCGCCGTTCACGCCGCTGACCTCGCTGCGGATCGGCGAGATCATCAAGCAGCACGTGCCGCCGGGCGTCTTCGAGGTCGTCGTCGGCGACGACGACCTCGGCGAAGCGATGGTCCGCCACCCGGTCCCGCGCAAGGTCAGCTTCACCGGCTCGATCGGCGGCGGCAAGTCGGTCGCCGCCGCCGCCGGCACCGACCTGAAGCGGGCGACGCTCGAGCTCGGCGGCAACGACGCCGCGATCCTGCTCGACGACGTCGACGTCGCGACGATCGTCCCCGCGGTCCTCGCCCGCGCCTACTTCAACACCGGCCAGACCTGCGCGATCCCGAAGCGGATCTACGTCCCCGCCCCGATCTACGACGAGGTCGCCGAAGCTTTCGTCGCCGCCGCCGAGGGCTACGTCCTCGGCACCGGCAGGGAGGCGACGATGGGCTCGCTCTCGACCAAGCCGCAGTACGAACGGATCTCGGCGCTGGTCGCCGAGGCGCTAGCCGCCGGCGCCACCGCCGCCACCGGCGGCAACCCCGTGCCGGGCGACGGCTTCTTCTTCGAGCCGACCGTCCTCACCGGCCTCGACGAGCGGCTGCCGATCGTCGCCGAGGAGCAGTTCGGCCCGGCGGTGCCGCTCTTGCCCTACAACTCGGTCGACGACGCCGTCCGCCGCGCCAACGACACGATGTACGGGCTCACCGGCTCGGTCTGGGGGACCGACCTCGACCGCGCCCAGGAGGTCTCCGAACGGCTCGAGTGCGGTGTCTCCTACGTCAACTCGCACGGCGTGCACAGGCCGACGCTGCCGATCCTCGGCGTCAAGTGGAGCGGCCTCGGCGTCGAGCACGGGATGGAGGGCCTGCTCGAGCACACCGAGCGCCACGTCGTCTTCCGCCCCGTCGCCCCGATCGACACCGCGATCGAGAAATAGAGGCCACCTTGGACTTCAGCTGGACCGATGAGCAGCAGGACTTCCGCCGCGTCGCGCGGGAATTCGGCGAACGCGAGATCGCCCCTCACGTCGCCGAGTACGACCGCGCCGAGCGCTTCCCCAAGGAGATCGTCCAGGCGGCCGGCAAGCTCGGCTTCGCCGGCGGCATCGTCCCGACCGAGTACGGCGGCGCCGGCCTCGACTACGTAACCTACACCGCCCTGCTCGAGGAGATCTCGCGCCACTGCCACATGGTCGCCTGCGCGCTCAGCTTCCCCAGCGGCCTGGTTGGCAACTCGCTGCTGCGCTACGGCAGCGAGGAGCAGAAAATGCGCTACCTGGTGCCGCTCGCCCAGGCCGAGACCTTCGCCGGCGCCGGCGTCACCGAGGCTCGCTCGGGGACCGACGTCTCCGACATGGACACCACCGCTCGCCGCGACGGCTCCGACTACGTGATCAGCGGCGCCAAGATGTGGATCAGCTTCCTCGACGTCGCCAGCTTCTTCCTCACCTTCGCCCACCTCGGGGTCGACGAGCAGACCGGCCGCAAGCGGATCTGCGCCTTCATCGTCGACAAGGACCTGCCCGGCGTCTCGGTCCAGCCGCTGAAGAACAAGTACGGCTTCCGGCCGCTCGCCACCGGCGAGCTGGTGCTCGACGACGTCCGCGTTCCCGCCGAGGCCCTCGTCGGCGAGGAGGGCCAGGGGTTCGAGATCGCGATGAACGCGGTCGAGAGCGGCCGCCTCGGCGTCGCCGCCCGCGCCGTCGGCCTCTCGCAGGCCTGCTGCGACGTCGCCGTTCCCTACGCCAAGGAACGGGTCGTCTTCCGCCAGCCGATCGGCAAGTTCCAGCTGGTCCAGGAGATGGTCTCAGACATGGTCTGCGGGACCGAGGCGGCGCGCCTCCTCACCTACCGGCTCGCCTATCTCAAGGACCGCGGCGAGCGCGCCCGCGACGCAGCCTCGATGGCGAAGATGACCGCCTCCGACGTGGCGCTGAAGTCGGCCACCGACGCCTTCCAGATCCACGGCGCCTACGGCGTCTCCGACGAGTACCCGGTCGCCCGCTACCTGCGCGACGCCAAGGTCTTCCAGATCGTCGAGGGCAACAACCAGGTCCACAAGGCCCTGGTCGCCGAGGCGCAGCTGGGAATGCGGTAGAAGCTCTCGCCGATGGCCGAGCAGCCGATACGGGTCGAGCGCGACGGCGGCGTCGCCGCCGTCGTCGTCGACCGCCCCGAGGCGCGGAACGCGCTGACCGCCGCGATGCGGGCGGAGATGCTGCGGATCTTCGGCGAGCTCGCCAACGACCCCGAGCTGCGGGTGGTGACCCTGCGCGGGACCGGCGGCAAGAGCTTCATCTCCGGCGCCGATCTGAACGAGTTCGCCGCGGCGCGCGGCGCCGAGCCGCTGATCGAGCAGTCGCGCCGCGACGAGGAGCTCTACCGCGCGATCGAGGCGGTGCCGGCGCCGGTGGTGGCGCTGATCGAGGGCTTCGCCCTCGGCGGCGGCCTGATGCTCGCCGGTGTCTGCGACCTCCGCGTCTGCAGCGCCGACTCGCGCTTCGGGATCACCGTCGCCAAGCTCGGCAACTGCCTCTCGCCGGGGATGTACCCGCGGCTGGCGGCGCTGGTCGGCCCGGCGCGGCTGAAGCAGATGCTGCTCGGGGCCGAGCTGATCGACGCCGAGACGGCGCTCCACTGGGGCCTCGTCAGCGAGGTCGTCGAGCCCGCCGCCTTCGAGCAGCGCGTCGCGGCGCTCACCACCGAGCTCGCTTCCTTCGCCCCCCTCGCCCAGTGGGCGACGAAAGAGAGCCTGCGCCGGGTCGCCGCCGGCGACCCCGGCGGCGAGGACGTGATGGAGCGCGTCCTCGGCTCCGAGGACTTCCGCGAGGGCGTCGACGCCTTCCTCGAGAAACGCCAGCCCCGCTGGCGCAACCGCTAGCCCCTACTTCGCCAGCCAGCCGCCCTCAACCGGGATCGTGCTGCCGGAGATGAAGCTGCCGGCGTCGCTGGCGAGCAGCAGCACCGGGCCCATCAGCTCCTCGGGCTCGCCGCCGCGGCCGATCGTGCTGCGGCCGTCGACCACCGCTTTCAGCTCCGGCGGCAGCCAGCGCTTCTGCATCTCGGTCGCGAAGGCGCCGGGGGCGATGCAGTTCGCCGTGATCCCGTAGGGCCCGAGGTCGTTGGCGATGCCCCGGGCCAGCGAGGTCAGGGCTCCCTTCGCGGCGCTGTAGGCGCCGCGTTCGGCCATGCCCTGGAAGGCGAGCAGCGAGGTGGTGAAGATGATCCGGCCCCAGCGGTTCTCCTTCATCGCCGGCGACAGCGCCCGGGTCAGGGCCATCGCCGCGTTGAGGTGGACGCCGAGGACGTCGTCCCAGGCCGCGTCGGTGATCTCGTCGCAGGCCTCGTGGGCGGTGTTGCCGGCGTTGTGGACGAGGACGTCGACGGCGCCGAAGCGCTCCAGCGCCGCGTCGGCGAGAACCGCCGCCTCCTCGCGGTTCGCGAGGTCGGCGACCACGTAGATGCCCTCGCCGGGGCGGCCCTCCATGATCGCCGCGAGCGCCTCGCGCAGCTCGTCCTCGTGGCGACTCGAGATGACCAGGTTGGCGCCGGCCATCGCCAGTGCTTCGGCCATCGCCTGGCCGATGCCGCGGCTGCCGCCGGTGACGAGGGCGGTCCGCCCCGCGAGGCTGAACAGCTCCTCGACGCTCCCCGGCTTGCTCATCTCGCTCCCTTCTCCTTTCGCGGCGTGCCTGCTCCGATCGGGACCACTGTGGGCGATCCGCGCCGCCGAGGCCACGGACCGCGCTCTAAAGGCGCTGGTACGGATCTGTAATCCGCAACAACGAAATTTCGGAATGACGCCGTTAAATTAACGAAATGGGAATCGGGTTGGAGCCCACGAGCCGCGCGTTTGCGGCGATCGAGGTGATGCCGAGATGATGACGACGATCTGGAGCGGGCTGTCGGTGGGCGGCCTCTACGCGATGGCTGGGATGCTGTTCACGATCCCGCTTGTCCGCTGCGGGATCATCAACTTCGCCCAGGCCTTCTACGTCGTCCTCGGCGGCTACGGGATCGTTGCCCTCGCCGACCAGGGCTGGGGCACGGTGCCGATCCTCCTCGCGCTACTGATCATCGGTGGCATCCTCGGCGGCCTCCAGGAGCTGCTGACGATCCGGCCGGCGAAGGGGCGCACCGATACCGCTCTCGTCACCACCCTCGGGATGGCGATCGCCGTCCAGGGATTCATCATCGCCGTCTGGGGAACCGAACCGAAGTCGGTCTCGTTCTTCGGCGGCGGCGAGCCGTTCACGCTGCTCGGCGGGCGGATCGAACCCGGCGACCTCTGGCTGCTCGGCACCGCGATCGCCGCCGCGGCGGTGCTGCAATTGGCCGTCACCGGCACCCGCTGGGGACTGCTCGGCCGCGCCGCGATGATCGACCAGACCGCGGCGACGCTGCGCGGGGTCAACATCCCGCGGCAGCGCACCCTCGCCTTCGCCCTCGGGGCCGGGCTGGCGTGCGCGCTGGCCCTGCTGGCGGCGCCGAAGACCGGCGTCATCCCCTCCAGCGGTCTGCACCTCGCGGTCTTCGCCTTCGCCGCGCTCTCGATTGGCGGCCTCGGCAGCTTCGTCGGTTGCCTCTTCGGCGGCCTCTTCATCGGCTTGGTCGAAGCCTTTGCCGCCCGCTACCTCGACGTCAACTGGGCGGCGATTCTCGTCTTCGTGATCCTCTGCCTGATTCTCGTCGCGCGGCCCGGCGGCGTCTTCGGGATTCGACAGCTGAGGGCCGTATGACGGTCCGCGCCCGGGCCGCCGGACTCCTACGCTACGGCTGGACGGCGCCGCTCGCCCTCGCCGCGTTGGTCGCGCTGCTGCCGGCGCTCGGCGCCGGCCTGACGCTGCAGCGCGAGCTGATGCTCGCCGCCCTCTATGGCCTCTTGGTCGCCGGCTTCAACCTCAGCTTCGGCTTCGGCGGCCAGCTCGCCCTTGGCCAGGTGGCGGTCTTCGCCGGCGGCGCCTACACCACCGCGATCCTCTTCAGCCACGGTGTCTCCGAGTTGGCGATCGCGATCGTCGCCTCGATGGCGGTCGCCGCGCTGCTCGGCTTGATCACCGGCCTGCCCGGGCTGCGGTTCAGCTCCTGGGCGCTGGCGCTGGTCTCGTTCTTCCTCGTCCTGATCATTCCCAACATCGTCGAGATCTTTTCCGCCCAGACCGGCGGCGGCAACGGCATCCCGGGCATCCTCGAACCGAAGCTCTTCGGCGCCACCCTCGACGCCGAAGGCCTCTACGTCGCGACGGTCATCGCCGCGGCGCTCTGCCTGCTGTTCTTGCGCAACCTCGTCAAGTCGCGCTACGGGCACGGGCTGCTGGTGCTCAAGCAGGGGGCGCCGCTCGCCCGCTCGCTCGGCCTCTCGCCGTTCCGGCTGCGGCTCTCCGCCTACGTCCTCGCCGGCCTCCCGGCCGGGCTGGCCGGTGCTTTCTACGCTTACTACAGCGGCTTCATCCATGCCGAGTCGTTCGACTTCGACCTCGTCACGCTTTTGCTCGCGGCCTCGGTGATCGGCGGCATCAACAGCGTCTGGGCGGCCCCGCTTGCGGCGGCGATCCTGATCATCGGACCGGAACAGGCATCGTCCTTCGAGCAGTATTCGCTGCTCGCCTACGGGGTGATCCTGATGCTGGTCGGAGTCGGCTTCTCGATCGGGCTCTCGGGAGTGGGCGACGCCCTCGTCACCCGCATCGTCGGTCGCCCCCAGCGCCCGGCAGGCGTTGCCGAACGCGGGGCGGTGGTGAGCCAGCCGAGCCTGGTGATCGCTGGTGAGCGGCTCGAGACCCGGGGGGTCAGCAAAGCCTTCGCCGGCGTCACCGCGCTCGACGGGGTTGACTTCGAAGCGGAGCCAGGAGCGATCACCGCGATCATCGGCGCCAACGGCGCCGGCAAGACGACGCTCTTGAACGCGATCTCGGGGCACGTCAGGCCCGACCGCGGGGAGGTTCGCCTCGGCGACGCGCAGCTGTCGCGAATGAAGACCGAGCAGATCGCCAAGGCGGGCGTCGCCCGCACCTTCCAGACGCCGGAGATCCCCGAGTCCCTGACCGTGCTCGAGATCGTCGCCAGCTCGCGGATCGGCGAGCACTGGATCCCCGCCGCGGCGATCGCCGTGCGGGCGCCCCGCTACCTTGCCTCGCGCCGCCAAGACCGGGAGCGGGCGATGGCCGCGCTCGAGTTCGTCGGCATGGCGGAAGAGGCTGCGCTGCCCGCGCGCGAGCTGCCGCTCGGCCGCCGCCGGATGCTCGAGGTGGCGCGCTCGATCGCCGCCGAGCCGTCGCTGATCCTGCTCGACGAGCCGGCGGCGGGGCTCGACCCGGAGGCGATCGAGTACCTGCGGGCGGTGCTGCTGCGGATGCGCGACGCCGGCGGCACCGTGGTCCTGATCGAGCACAACGTCAACTTCGTGATGGAGGTCGCCGACTCGGTCTACGTGATGGACCTCGGCGAGGTGATCGCCCACGCGGCGCCCGAGGAGGTGCGCCAGGACGAGCGGGTGATATCGAGCTACCTCGGGCGCCGCGCCGCGCAAGCCGGCCCGGGTGGCCCATCCGGCGCGATGGAGGTCAGCGATGCCCGCTGATGGCAACGGCGCCGCACCGGCGGTGCTCGAGGCCCGCGGCGTCCAGTACGCCTACGGCGACCTGGTCGCCGTCTGGTCGGCCTCGCTCTCGGCCCGCGCCGGCGAGGCGGTGGCGATCGTCGGCCGCAACGGCGCCGGCAAGACGACCCTGATGTTCGGCCTCGCCGGCGTCCTCGGCGCGAGCGAGGGAAGCGTCCACTTCGAAGGCACCGAGGTGACCAAGTGGTCGCCCTGGAAGCGGGCGCTTAACGGGATCTCGCTGGTCCCCGAAGGCAAGCGCGTCTTCCGTGAGCTGACCGTGCAGGAGAACATCGCCCTCGGCCTACCGCGGGCGGTGCGCGGCAAGGAGCGCCGCGAGCGGGTCGAGGAGATCTTCGAGCGCTTCCCGATCCTCGCCGAGAAGCGCGCCCAGCTCGCCGGCGCCTGTAGCGGCGGCCAGCAGCAATTGCTCTCGATCGCCTCGGCGCTGACCATGCGCCCCCGCGTCCTCCTCGTCGACGAGCCCTCCTCGGGTCTCGCCCCGGTCGCGGTCGAAGACGTGATGGCGACCCTGACCGAGCTGAAGGCCGAGGGGATCGCGATCGTCCTGGTCGAGCAGCGGATCGAGGAAGTCGTCACCGGCATCGCCGACCACGTGATCGTCCTGGAGCAGGGCCGGGTCGTCTTGGAGGACGTGCCCGAGCGGATCGACCTGACCGATCTCGAGCAGCGGCTCTCGGTCGCCTGAGACCGAGAATCACCTGCAATCAAAGCGTTTTCGCGGACTGTGGCGCTAGCCACACCGGCAACCGCCGGTTTGGATCGCGGGCCATAGCGCCGGGGTTCCCCGCCGAACCAGAATGGGTCGAGATGGCGGTGCCAGCGGCGCCAGCCATTGCTGTACACACGGAGGAGCAGTTTCTAACAAGGAGTTTCCAATGCCGGATCAGCAGCGGCGCCGACCAGCTCGGCAACGTTGGTATCGCAGTGCCCTCGCGCTGGGCCTCGCCACGGCTCTCGCGCTCGGACTTGTTGCCTGTGGCTCGTCGTCCGATGACTCGACCTCGTCGGGAGGGAGCTCATCGACCACCTCCTCAGGAGGCGGGAACGAGGAATCCTCGAAAGAGCCGTTCAAGGTCCTCGCCGTGCTGCCGATGAGCGGCCCCCTGGCCGTCGTCGGCGAACTCGCCAAAGCCGGATACGAACAGGCCGCCGCGGTGGTCAATTCCGAAGGCGGGATCATCGGCCACGAAGTCGAACTGAAAATCGTCGACGACGGCGGCAGCGGCGAGAAAGCGGTCACCGCGGTCAACAACGCAGCGGGCGAAGAATTCAACCTGATCTCCTGCGGCGACTTCGGCGAAGACGCGATCCCCTGCGCCGAAGCCCTGGTTGGCAACTCCGCCCTGCAGATCCCGCTCGCGGCCGAGAAAACCCTGACCGACTACGAGAAGCTGCCGAACGTTTTCGTCCCCGGCACCCTGTTCAACCCGGGCGAGAAAGCGATGGCGGAACAGGCCCAGAAGGACGGCTACTCGAAGATCGCGATTGTCGTCGGCGACGGGACCACCGGCCGCCTCGGCTCGGAAATCCTCAAGGAAGAAGCGGAAGCCGTCGGCCTCGAAGTGGCGACGACCGTCTACGTGCCGGAAGAAACGAGCGACGCGACGCCGCAGCTGCAGCAGGCCCAGAGCTCGGGTGCCGAAGCGATTCTGATCAGCGGCTACACCGTCGCCAACGGACCGATCCTCGCGGCGAAGGAAAAGATCGGCTGGAAGGTCCCGGTCTACGGCGACTGGTACTTCTCCTCCGCCAACCTGGCGCTGCTCGCCAAACCGAAGCAGTTCCCGGAAATCACGATGGAGGTCTGGCCCTGGGACATCAAAGGCGACCCGGCCACCGAAACGCCTGAGTTCGAGGCCTTCTACCCGCCGATCCTGAAAAAGGTGCCGGAACCGGCGCTCTCGGTGAACTCGCCGCTGGTCGCCTTCCAGCCGCTCCTGCTGGCCCGGGCCGCGGCCGAAAAGGCCGAATCGATCGAAGGCCCGGCGCTGGTCGAAGCAATGGCCGAAGTCGAAGACTCGTCGGAAATCAAAGGTTGGATCGGCCCGTCGCAGATCTACACCCCGACGCGCCACCACTTCGAAGCCGATTCGAGCGAATTCCGGTTCATCCCGGGGGCGCCGACCGAAAAGGGGTTGATCGTCCCGACCAAATAACGCGACCGAGACGAGCCGAAGGGGGAGGCGTGAGCCTCCCCCTTGGCTTGTCGTCAACGAGGAGGAAGGAAGTGGAGGGAGAGGCGAAGCAGGAGTTGGCACCCGAGGTCCAGGCGCTGCTCGGCAAGATCGAGGTGATGCTGGAGCGGGTCAACGCCGCCGGCCCGGCCGGCGGCGGGACCTTCGAGCAGATGCGAGCCGCGGCGCTCGCCGCGACCGAGGAGATCTACCTCGCCGCCGGCGGCGGCGAGCGGTTGCTGAGCGACGTCAGCGAGCACTCGATCCCGGTCGAGGGCGGTGAGATAGCCGCCCGCGTCTACACCCCCGCCGGCGACGGCCCGTTCCCCGCCGTCCTCCAGATCCACGGCGGCGCCTGGGTGATGGGCTCGATCGAGTGGCCGACCTTCCGCGCCTTCGCCGACCAGCTGGCGGCCCGGATCCCGGCGGTCGTCGTTGCGATCGACTACCGGCTGGCGCCGGAGTTCCAGTTCCCGGTTGGGCTCGAGGACTGCTACGCGGCGCTCGGCTGGCTCGCCGACAAAGCCGCCGAGCTCGCTGTCGACCCGGACCGGATCGCCGTCGCCGGGGACTCCGCCGGTGGCAACCTCGCCGCCGCGGTCGCCCTGCTGAGCCGCGACCGCGGCGGTCCGCCGATCGCTTCGTTGCTGCTCGAGATCCCCGCTCCCGACCACGCCCACGTCGAGGAATTCACCTCGGCGCGCGAGTTCGCGACCGGCTGGGGGCTCGAGACCGAGGGCCTCGTGCTGGGCCGCGATCTCTACTTCGCCGACCGGCGCGACGCCGAGAACCCGTACGCCTCGCCGGCGCTGGCCCCGGACCTCAGCGGGCTGCCGCCGACCCACGTGATGACCGCCGAGTACGACCCGTTGCGCGACAACGGCGAGGCCTTCGCCTGGCAGCTTGAGGAAGCCGGGGTGGCGACCAGCCTGAGCCGCAAAGCGGGTCATATCCACGGCTCGGCGCTGCTCCTGCACCCGGGCTGGGAGGGGGCGCGCCAATGGCGTGACGAGGTGGTCGAGGTGCTGCGGGCGGCGATCGTCGCGCCGAGCCGGGTCCCCGGCGCCCCCGCCTAGTGGCCGCCGAGTGGCCGCCCGGCGCCCACTGGCACCCCGCCGAGTCGCGGCTCGAGCCGACGCTGCTGGCGCGCGGCGCCTGGGACCGGGGCACTCTCCAGGGCCGGCTGCTCGCCGCGCTCGCCGCCCGCCAGATCGAGCTCGACCACGGCGGCGAGGGACGTCACTGCGCGCGCCTCACCGTCGACCTGCTGCGGGTCGCCCCCTTCGCGCCGGTCGCGGTCGAGAGCGAGCTGGTCCGCGACGGGCGAACGCTGCGCGCGGTCGACGCCACCGTCAGCTGCGAGGGCAAGCTCGTCGCCCGCGCCAGCGCCGTCCTCCTGCGCCGCGGCGAGCAGCCGCCGGCGGCTGCCTGGCAGGCGCCGGAGTGGGAGGTGCCGGATCCCCCCGACCTCGCCGTCGATGCCTCTCCCGAGGCGACCCACCTGCCGCTCGAGGTGCGCTCGATCACGCCCGGAGGCTTTCGCGGCGCCGGCCGCAAGCGCCTCTGGCTGCGCGAGCTGCGAGGCCTCGTCGAGGGCGAGGAGTGGACGCCGCTGCAGCGCGCCGCCGCCGCCGCCGACCTCGCCAACGCGGTCGCCAACTCGGGTGTCGAGGCGAACTGGTTCGTCAACGCCGACATCAGCCTGCAGCTCGGCCGGCCGCCCGCCGGCGAGTGGATCGGCCTCGACGTCGCCGGCCACGTCAGCGAGGCCGCGGTCGCGGTCGCCTGGTGCGAGCTCTACGACCAGCGGGGGCGGATCGGCACCGCGGCGATCAGCGCCGTGGCGAGCGCCCGCCCGATCGAGATCCCGGCGTCCGGATGACGTCCCACTAGGAGACGGCGCCTTCGAGCCGCACCCCGGCGAAGCTCGGCGGCGGGGCGACGATCTCGTGGACGACGTCGACGAAGGCCTGCAGGGTCGGCGAGTCGCGGTCGCGCAGGTAGGCGACCGCGAGCTCGATCTCGCGCCCGGGCCGGGTCAGCGGCCGGAAGGCGAGGCCGGGCCAGGGACGGCTGGCGACCGAGTCGGGGATCAGCGAGATGCCGATGCCGGCGGCGACCAGGTGCAGCGTCGACATCGAGGCCGCCTCTTCGACCAGTTTCGGGGTGAAGCCGTAGTCGTGGCAGATCTCGATGAAGCGGTCGTGGAAGGCGGGGGCGTCGACCCGGCGGATCATCACGAACGGTTCGTTCGCCAGCGCCGAGAGGTCGACCTCGTCGTAGTGGGTCATCCAGTGGTCTTCGGGTAGCGCGACGACGAAGTGCTCGCGCCAGATCGTCTCCCAGGCAATCACGTCGTCGTATCCCGCCGGCCGCAGGAAGCCGACGTCGAGCGAGCCGTCGCGCAGCTGCCGCATCTGCTGGGCGACGCCAGTCTCGTAGAGGTGGAAGCGGACCTCTGGGTATCGCTGGCGGTGGCCCCGCAGGATCTCCGGCAGCACGCTCCACATCGCCGGACCGACGTAGCCGATCTCGAGGCTGCCGTGCTCGCCGCGGGCGATCGCCTTGGTCTGGGCGACGGCGCCGTCGACCCGGCGCAGGATCGAGAGCGATTCGTCGAGCAGTGCCACCCCGGCCTCGGTCAGCGCCATCCGTCCGCCCGCCCGGTCGAAGAGCTTGACGTCGAGCTCGCGCTCGAGCGCGGCGATCTGCCGGCTTAGGGCCGGCTGCACGATGTGCAGCCGCGCCGCTGCGCGACCTACGTGGAGCTCCTCCGCGACGGCCACGAAGTATCTGAGATGCCTCAGCTCCATGGACCCACCGCAACCATAGCTCCGAAATCCCTGTTCTGGGCTCCATATCGAAGGCCGCCGATTTGTCATGACTTTCGCGTAACGGCGCCATACCCAAAGGGCATCACCGCGGCCCCTGTGGCGGATTACTGTCAATCGCAGTCGTGACTGCATCGAAGGGAATCCCCACGACGTCGGAAACTCACCAATGCTCCTCCGCAGCAGGTGAGCGGCGAGCGCCCCGGTCGCTTCGGCGGCCGGGGGCTTCGCTGGTCTCTGCGGTCGAGGCCGCATTCGACGTCAGCGCCGCCGTCCCGGTCGACGAGCGCTGCGTCCTCACCGCGACCCTGTTCTTCCCGGCCGAGCTGCCGGTGCGACCGATCGTGATCGTCGCCGCCCCCGGCGGCACCTACAGCCGCCGCTACTACGACCTCGATCCGCCCGGCCACGAGGGGCACAGCCAGGCCCGCTACTTCGCCGAGCGCGGCGTCGTCTTCGTCGCGATCGACTACCTCGGAGGCGGCGACAGCACCCGCCCGCAGGCCGGCGAGCGGCTGACCCTGCCGGTCCTCGCCGACGCCGCCCACGCCGCCGTCGTGCAGCTCCGCGCGGGGCTCGCCGACGGCTCGCTGCTCGGGACCGCGGTGGCCGACGCCGTCTACGTCGGCCACGGCTTCTCCTTCGGCGGCGGCCTCACCTTCGTCCACCAGGGCACCCACGCCGACTTCGACGCGGTGATCATCTTCGGCGCCTCGCCGATCGCCTCCGACGGCATCCAGGAGCTGCCGGCGGAGTGGGGCGAGCTCGACGCCGACGAGCGCCGCGAGTGGATCCGCAAGGGCAACGAAGCCGCGGTCGAGGAGGAGCTCGCCGTCTACCACGGCGCCTCGCGGCGCGGGATGTGGCGTGCCTACTACCGCGACGACACCCCCGAGGAGCTGATCTCCTACGACGAGCGCGAGATCGCGACGCTGGTCCCGCGCTCGGCCGGGATCGACGTGATGACGCCGGGCTTCATGCTCCCGTTCGCCGAACGGATCGAGTGCCCGCTGTTCCTCGGCTTCGGCGACTCCGACCTCGTCGCCGACCCGCACGAGCAGGTCCGGGCCTACGTCGGCAGCCGCGACGTCACCCTCACCGTCTTCCCCGAAACCACCCACCTCTACAACTTCATCGACTCCCGCCGGAGCGTCTGGGACCGCATGCTGCTGTGGCTCGGCACGCTCGACGAGCTCGGGGTCGTGACCAGCAAGGAGAGCAATGAGTAGCGACAGCGGCGACGGCACGGCGACCACCGACTCCTACCAGCGCGCGCAGGAGACCCTGCAGCGGATGTGGGGCGACGAGCCGGCGCAGATGCTGGCGGGCATCGAGAACGACTTCAACCGCGACGTCTACCGGCTGATCCTCGAGCAGTGCTTCGCCGGCCCCTGGAGCAGCGACGACCTCGACGCGAAGACGCGCAGCCTGGTCACGGTGGCGATCTGCGCCGCGCTCGGCTTCTCCTCGGAGACCAAGCTCCACGTCTACTGGGCGCGCAAGAACGGCGCCAGCGAGGCCGAGCTGCGCGAGGTCGTCAAACACGTCGTCGCCTACGCCGGCGCCCCGGCCGGCGGCCAGGCGGTCGCGCTGGCCGGCGAGGTGCTGGCCGAGGAGGCCGCCGGGTGAGCATCGAGGTCGTCAACCCGGCCACCGGCGAGGCCTTCGCCGAGGCTCCCGACTGCAGCCCCGAGCAGCTCGACGAGGCGTTCGCCGCGGCTGCCGCGGCGCTGCCGGCGTGGGCGGCCGACGAGGACGCGCGGCGGGCGGCGATGGTCGAGCTGGCCGAGGCGATCGTCGCCGCCGGCCCCGAGCTGCTCGACCTCGTCGTGCTCGAAACCGGCAAGCCGCGGGCGCTGGCCGAGGTCGAAACGATCGCCTCCGACGCCTGGCTGCGCTACTACGCCGAATCGGAGATCCCGCGCCCGCTGATCAGCGAGGACGAGGGGCCGCGGCTCGAACAGCGCCACCGCCCGGTCGGCGTGGTCGCCGGGATCGTCCCCTGGAACTTTCCGGTCGGGAACGCGATCTGGAAGATCGCGCCGGCGATGCGGACCGGCTGCACCCTGGTTCTGAAGCCGTCGCCGTTCACGCCGCTGGCGACCCTGCGGCTGGGCGAGATCGCCAGCGAGATCCTGCCGCCGGGGGTCGTCACGGTGGTCTCCGGCGGCGACCAGCTGGGGGCGCTGATGAGCGAGCACCCGCTGCCGCGCAAGGTCGCCTTCACCGGCTCGATCGGGACCGGCAAGCGGGTCGCCGCATCGGCGGCGCCGGACTTGAAGCGGGTCACGCTCGAGCTCGGCGGCAACGACGCGGCGATCCTGCTCGACGACGTCGACCTCGAGGCGGCGGCGCCGGCGGTGTTCGGGATGGCGACCTTCAACGCCGGTCAGGTCTGCGTGATCCCGAAGCGGGTCTACGTGCCCGACTCGCGCTACGAGGAAGCGCTCGAGGCGTTCGCGGCCGCCGCCGAGGCGATCTCGCTGGGCGCCGGCGACGAGGGCCAGATGGGGCCGCTGATCACCAAGCCGCAGTACGAGCGGGTCACCCGCCTCGTCGCCGCGGCGCTCGCCAACGGCGCCCGCGCCGTCAGCGGCGGCGCGCCGGCCGACCGGCCCGGGTACTTCTTCCCGCCGACCGTGATCGCCGACGCCGGCGACGGCGAGGAGCTGGTCGCCGAGGAGCAGTTCGGGCCGGTCCTGCCGATCCTCCGCTACGGCGATCCGGAGGAAGCGGTGGCGCGGGCCAACGGCACCATGTACGGGCTCTGCGGCTCGGTCTGGGGCGCCGATCCCGAACGCGCCCAGGCGCTCGCCGAACGGCTCGAATGCGGGGTCGCCTACGTCAACGCGCACGGCGAACTGCTGCCGCAGATGCCTTTTGGCGGCGCCAAGTGGAGCGGCATCGGGGTCGAGAACGGGGCCGAGGGCCTGCTCGAGTACACCGAGCGCCAGCTCGTCTTCAAGGGGAAGGGCTGATGGCGATCGCCGCGGTCAACGGCGTCCGGCTCTTCTACACCGAAGAGGGCGAGGGCGGGACCCCGCTGCTGCTCTGCCACGGCTGGGGCTGCGAGTCGAACGACTGGATCTGGCAGCTCGAGGCGCTCAGCACCGAGCACCGGGTGATCGTCCCCGACCTGCGCGGCCACGGCGGCTCCGACGGTGGTCCGGTCAGCCCGTTCGCCCACGCCGAGGACATGGCGGCACTGCTCGAGCACCTCGACAGCGGCCCGGTCGTCGCCTTCGGCCACTCGCTCGGCGGCCTCGTCACGATGGCGCTCGCGGTCCAGCGGCCCGACCTGGTCCGGGCGCTGGTCCAGGTCGACGCGGCCTACGGCGTCCAGGCCGAGACGATCGGGCTGGTCGAAGAGATGCGCGAGCTGCTGAAGGGGCCGGAGCCGCTCGCGGTGATCGCCTCGATCTGGGCGACGATCGAAGGCCCAAACCCGGACCCGGCGCTGAGCGCCTGGCACCGTCGCCGGCTGCTCGCCCAGTCGCCCGAGAACGTCGTCGGCAACTTCGTCGCCCAGTTCTTCGACGCGGACCAGTTCGCGCTGCGACCGGCCACCGACGAGTACCTGGTCCGCTGCACGCGGCCGATCCTCGGCTTCCACGTCGAGCCGCCGAAAGAGGCCTGCGAAGCGGAGAGCTTCCAACACCGGCGCAGCCGCACCGTTCTCTGGGACGACGTCGGTCACTGGCTGCACCAGGAACGGCCCGAAGACTTCAACTCGCTGGCGCTCGAATGGATCGCCGAGGTCGCGGCGGCAAACGAGGCCGTCGATGCTTGACGGCAGCGCCGTCGCGGTCAGCGCCGCCGCGCCGGGGCTGGGGACGAAGGTCGCCGACGGGCTCGCCGCGCTCGGCGCGGCGGTCAACATCCTCGACGGCTCGACCGCGAGCCGCGAGGAGGCGATCGCCGCCGTCGCCGCGGCGAAGGAGGACCTCGGCGCGCTCAGCGCGGTGGTCCACGTCGCCGCGGTCGAGGACGGGCTCGCCGACCGGCCCCTGGTCGAGACCGGCGAGGACGCCTGGGACCGCGAGGCCGAGGCCCCGATCCGCCGCGCCCTCTACGTCATGCAGGGAGCCCACGCCGCCTTCGACGGCGGCGGCTCGATCGTCGTCGTGATCCCGACCCTCGCCCTGACCGGCGGCGCCGGCCTGGTTCCGTTCGCCACCGCGGCGGAGGGCATCCGCCAGCTGGTCAAGTCGGCGGCCCGCGACTGGGGCCGCGAAGGGGTGCGGGTCAACTGCGTCGCGCTGCCGATCGAGGAGTGGGGCTTCGCGCCGCCCGCCGAGCACCGCGTCCCCAACCGCTACGGCCCGTCCTTCGACGGGGCCAACGGCGGCGGCGACCTCGCCGGTGCGGTCGGGATGCTGGTCTCGGACCTCTCGGTCGGGCTGACCGGCGGCACCCTCGGCGTCGACCGCGGCACGGTGATGGCGCCATGAGCGCGGACGGCGGGCAACTCGACGGCCGCACCGTTCTGATCACCGGCGCCGGTGCCGGGCTCGGCCGCGGCGTCGCGCTCGCCGCCGCCAAGGCCGGCGCCCACGTCGTCGTCACCTCGCTGAGCGAGAACGGCCGCAAGGTCGAGGCCGAGATCCGCGCGGCCGGCGGTGCCGCCACCTGGGTCGCCTGCGACGTCACCGACCGCGCCGCGGTCGAGGCCGCGGTCGCCGCGGCGGTGCGCGTCAGCGGCCGGCTCGACGGCCTCGTCCACAACGCGCTGGCGCGGCCGAAGTGGGAGGAAGACCCGCGCGGCGGCAAAGTCGCCGAACTGCCGCTCGAGCTCTGGGACCACGAGGCGCGGGTCGCCCTGCGCGGCGCCTACTACTGCGCGGTCGCCGCCCACCCGCACCTGAAGGAAGCGAAGGGGCGCCTGATCCTGGTCAGCTCCGCCTCCGGGCTGGAGGGGACCCCGACCCAGGCCGCCTACGCCGCCTGCAAGGGGGCGCTGCGGGGGATGACCAAGAGCCTCGCCCGCGAGTGGGGCCCCGACGCGATCACCGTCAACAGCGTCTCGCCCTACGTCACCACCCCCTCGTTCAGCGCCTGGTGGGACAAGAACCCGGAGCTGAAAGCCGAGGGCGAGGGCCTCACCGCGCTCGGCTACATCGGCGATCCCGAGGAGGACGTCGCCCCCGCCTTCACCTTCATCCTCAGCGACGCCGCGCACTACATCACCGGCCAGACCTTCGCGGTCGACTCCGGCCGCTACATGTCGCTGTAGCCGCCCCCGGGCTCGGCGTCGTCGGCGGGAGGCGACGAGAATCACGCGTTTCCAGAGTTGAACCCCCTATAGCGGGGTGAACCCTGGAAACGTCGGAATACCAATGACGCATCACGGCCCGGGCGCGTCCCCGGAAGCAGACCTCGCCCTAGAACTACTCGTCTAGGCCGGTGAGAGGTTGCCTTTCGACCCGCATAGCGGGCGAAAAGGCAACCTCGACGTGGCTAGCGGCCCTGGTAGGCGCCGCCGTTGAGGTGGATCACCTGGCCGGTGACGAAGGCGCCCTCCTCGGAGGCGAGCCAGGCGACGGCGTGGCCGATCTCGCGCGATTTGCCGAGCCGTCCCAGCGGCACCCGCGCCAGCACGGCGTCGATCACGGCCGGGTCCGCGTAGGCGCGGGCAGCCTCCATCACGCCCGGCGAGATCGCGTTGAAGGTGACGCCTTCGCGGGCGACCTCGAGCGCGACGTGGCGCAGGAGGCCGTCCATGAAGGCCTTGCTGGCGCCGTAGACGGACTCGCCCGCCTCGGTCGGCAGGCCACGGGCGGCGGAGCCACTGGAGAGCTGGACCACACGGCCCCAGCCGCGCTCGCACATGCCCGGCAGCACGCTGCGCACGCAGTTCATCGCGCCGTAGACGTTGAGGTGGACGAAGACCTCCCAGTCGGCCGGCTGCGACTCGGCGAACGGCCCGGTGTAGCGCCCCTCGGGGATGCCGGCGTTGTTGACGAGGATGTCGAGCGGCTGGCGCTCGGCCTCGATCCGGGCGACGTTCTCGCCGACCGCCTCGTAGTCGGTGACGTCGAAGGGCAGGGCGACCGCGGTGCCGCCGGCGGCGACGATCTTCTCGACCGTCTCCGCGGCCCGCTCCAGGTGCAGGTCGTTGACCGCGACGGTGGCACCTTCCTCGGCCAGCACTTCGGCCACGCCCTGGCCGATCCCGCGGCCGCCGCCGGTTACCAGCGCCATCTTTCCCTCAAGCGGCAAGGTGATTCCTCCTGACTCGATCCTGTGATGCCCGCAAGGTCGCGGCGAAGACGTCGTCGGGGCTGAACGGCTCCGCCATCTCGCTCTTGACGACGCCGTCGCCCATCACCAGGACCCGATCGCAGAGCTCGCAGAGCTCCTCGGTGTCCGACGAGGAGATGACGACCGCGGCACCGTCTTCGGCGGCCGCCCGCAGCTCGGTGTAGATCGCCCGTTTCGCCCCCGCATCGACGCCGAAGGTCGGCTCGTCGAGCAGGAAGGCGCGGGCGCCGCAACGCAGCCAGCGGGCCAGCACGACCTTCTGCTGGTTGCCGCCGCTGAGCGCCATGAAGCGCTGGTTCGGGTCGGCCGGCTTGACGGTCAGCCGCTCGAGCCAGGCCCGCGCCTCGCGCGCCTCGGTGCGGTCGCCGAGCCAGCGCAGCGGACCGGAGCTGGGGATCGCCGGCAGGGTGAGGTTTTCGCGCAGCGACCATTCGACGATCGCCCCGTAGCGCCGCCGCTCGGCCGGGGCGAAGGCGAGCCCGGCGCCGATCGCGGCCTTGGGGCTGGTGCCGACCGCGGCCCCGTCGAGCGTGACGCTGCCGGCTTCCCGGCGGCCGGCGCCGAACGCGAGCCCGAGCGCCTCCTCGTAGCCGGAGCCCATCAGCCCGGTGAGACCGACGATCTCGCCGGAGCGGACCGAGAAGCTGGTGCCGTGGACGCCGCCGCCGTGCAGGTCGGAGACCTCGAGCAGGTCGGCGCCGCTGCGCTCGCGCGCCGCGTACTCGGCGACCTCGAGCCGCTGGCCGAGGATCAGCTCGACCAGGCTGTCCTGGTCGAGCTCCTCGGTCCTGGCGGTGGCGACCCGGCGGCCGTCGCGGAGCACGGTGACGTTCGTGGCGATCCCGAACACCTCGGCGAGTCGGTGGGTGACGTAGAGGATCGTCACCCCGCCCGCTCGCAGCCGGTCGAGGATCGCGTGCAGATGCTGGACCTCCTCCGGCGGCAGCGTCGCCGTCGGCTCGTCGAGGACCAGCAGGTTGCCGGCGTCGAGCCCGTCGCCGACCGCCCGCGCGATCGCCAGCAGCGTCTGCTGGGTCGGCCGCAGCGAGTCGACCAGGGCCGAGGGGTCGGCGTCGATCCCGTAGGCCTCGAGCAGCCGCTTCGCGTTGCGGCGCTCGGCCCGGTCCGAGAGCCAGAGCCGCCCCGGGTACTCGCCGCCGAGCTCGAGGTTCTCGGCGACGCTGAGGGTGCCGATCAGCCCCAGGTCCTGGTGGATGAAGCGCAGGCCGGCGGCCTCCGAGGCGGCCGGCGAACCGGTGCTGAGCGGCTCGCCGTTGACCAGGATCTCCGCTCCCGCCTCTGGCTCGTGGTAGCCGGCGAGGACCTTGATCAGCGTCGACTTGCCGGAGCCGTTGGCGCCGACCAGGGCATGGGTCTCGCCGCTCTGGATCTCGAGGTCGACGTCGTCGAGCGCCCGCTGCCCCGCGAACAGCTTCGAGAGGCCGTGGATCTCAAGCGCCTTGGCGCCCCCGCCGCTCATTGCTCAGGCGCGGCGGTGGCCGGCCCGGCGGGCGTCGCCCGCTTCGTCGCCCGCGCCTCGCGCTGGCGCTGGAAGAAGACGGCGAGACCGAC
>Ga0081455_10002113_pt1 | contig 23655 bp, 25 predicted proteins | sample TabmetS3T2R1_FD_70207 | JGI IMG/M metagenome (GOLD analysis project Ga0081455, IMG submission 70207) | Tabebuia heterophylla rhizosphere microbial communities from the University of Puerto Rico - S3T2R1 | ecosystem: Host-associated > Plants > Roots > Rhizosphere ...
GGCCCGGAGCTGCCGCCCAGCGGGCGAGGGCTCCCGGCGCCGGTGGGGGCGCCAGCGGCGTCCGAGCCGGCGGCGGAGATCGCCGCCGTGGCGGGCGCCGGCGCCGCGTATCCGCCGCCTGGCGCCCAGGGGGCGGGAGACCCGTGGCGGACGGGCGAGTACCAGCCGGCCGCCACGAGCAGCTGGCCGGCGCCCGCCGGCCTGACGGCCGGCCCGTTCGCCGCGCCGCCAACGGGCCGAACCGAGAACGGGCTCGTCAAGCGCGCCCCGGCCAACGGCGCCGCCCCTGCCGACGGCGAACCGGGGGCCGCCGGCCTGACGGCCGGGACGGCCAGCGCGCCGACCGCCGCGCCGAGCGGCGGGCCGAGCGGCGACCTGCTCGCCGCCCTGAAGCGCCACTCCGCCAACCTCCAGGGGATGCCCGGCACGGCCGGGCAGTCCGGGTACTGGCCGCCTTCGGCCCGCGGGCCTCGGCCGGCGCCGGCGCCGGGACCCTCGAGGCCCGTCCCCCCGCCTCCCCCTCCCGCGTACCGGGCACCCGAAGGCCACGACGGCGGGAGCCGCCAGGACCGCGTTCCCGAGCACGACCGGCCGCAGCGTCCGCCGTCGCGCGGTGAGCCGGCGGTGCCGGCGCCGGGCGGTGACTCGGGGCCCCCGCTCACGCGACGCGTCCGCGGTGCGCAGATGCCGACGACGAACCCCTTGTCGGTCCGTCGCACGACCGGCCAGTATCCCGTCGTGCCCGGTGCCGGGCCGCAGGCACGGCCCGAGCCGCCCGCCGAGCCACCCCGCCAGGCCCGTTCGGCGGACGACGTCTACAGCTTCCTCACGAGCTTCACCGCCGGCGTGCAGCGGGGCCTCGACGACTCCGAGCCGCGGGGCGGGTCGGGCGAGGACAACGGCGGCGGCTGAGGGTCACCCGAGCTTGGTCAGCGACCGCCTGAGGTTGCGGATGGCCTGCTGGGTGCGTTGCTCGTTCTCGATCAGAGCGAAGCGGACGTAGCCCTCCCCGCCGGGACCGAAGCCGACGCCGGGCGACACCGCCACCTGCGCCTCACGGACCAGCATCGAGGCGAACTCGACCGACCCCATGTCGCGGTAGGGCTCGGGGATGGGCCCCCAGGCGAACATCGTCCCCCTTGGCCGGGGCACGTCCCAGCCGATGCGGTGGAGGCCGTCGATGAGCACGTCGCGGCGCCGCTGGTACACCTCCCGCACCTCGCTGGGCGTGTCGGCGGCGTCGTTGAGGGTGACGGTGGCGGCGATCTGGATGGGCTGGAAGGTGCCGTAGTCGAGATACGACTTGAGCTTGGCCAGCGCCTGCACCACCTCGGCGTTGCCGACGAGGAACCCGACCCGCCACCCGGCCATCGAGAACGCCTTCGTCATCGAGTACAGCTCGACGGCGCACTCCTTCCCCCCCTCGGCCTGGAGGATCGACGGCGGCTCGAACCCGTCGTAACCCAGCTCGGCGTAGGCGTTGTCGTGCACGACCATGACGTCGTGCTCGCGCGCGAAGTCGACCACCTGCTGGAAGAACAGGAGGTCGACCGTGGCGGTGGTCGGGTTGTGGGGGAAGCTCAGGACGATGACCCGGGGCTTCGGCCACGAGTACTCGTAGGCCTCGTGGACGCGCTCGATGAAGTTGCCATCGGTCGACATCGGGATCTCCCGGGCCGACGCACCGGCGAACAGGGGGCCGAAGATGTGGATGGGGTACGACGGCGAGGGCACCAGCGCCGCGTCCCCCGGCCCGAGCAACACCCACATCACGTGCGAGTAGCCCTCCTTGGCGCCGATGGTGCTGATCACCTCCCGCTCGGGATCGAGTGACACGCCGAAGCGCCGCTGGTAGAGGTCAGAGACCGCCAGGCGCAGCTTGGGAATGCCCCGGCTGGCCGAATACCGATGGTTGCGCGTGTTGTGGGCGGCCTCGCAAAGCTTGTCGACGGCGACCGACGGTGACGGCAGGTCCGGGTTGCCGAACCCGAGATCGATCACATCGAATCCGGCTCGCCGGGCCTCGACCTTCAGACCGTCGATGATCGTGAAGACGTATGGGGGCAGCCCGGTGATGCGGCGGAACTCCATACGCCCACGGTACATGGGTGGGTTTCGCGTCCCTGAGTCGGATTCAGGGCCTGGTCACCGGCCGATCCGTCGGGGATCATTCCCCCGTGCCCGAGCCCATCGACGTCGTGATCGAGATCCCCCGGGGCAGCCGCAACAAGTACGAGTACGACCACGAGCGCCACATCTTCCGGCTCGACCGTCGCCTCTTCACGGCCACCGTCTATCCCGCCGACTACGGCTTCATTCCCGACACGCTGTCGGAGGACGGCGATCCGCTGGACGCGCTCGTGCTGCTGGACGATCCCACCTTCCCCGGATGCTGGATCAGCGCCCGACCCGTCGGCGTGTTCTGGATGGAGGACGACATGGGCCCGGATGCGAAGGTGCTCTGCGTGCCCGCCGGCGATCCCCGCTGGGAGCGGGTGTCCGACATCGGCGACCTGCCGCCGTACATGACCGACGAGATCGAACACTTCTTCGAGGTCTACAAGGTGCTCGAGCCCAACAAGCACTCGAGCGTGCGCGGCTTCGAAGGCGCCGAGGCCGCCGTCCGCGAGATCGAGGCATGCCGCCGGCGCTACGCCCACACCTGAACCTGCTCGGGTCACGCCCGGATGGCGGAGGCCTCCCGGCCACCGAGGAGGGCGGCGCCGGTGGCGCCCGCCCGCTCCCCCAGCTCCGCCGACACGATGCGCACGTCCTGGCGCTCCTCGGGCGCCATGACGTGCCGTATGTAGGCGGTCCGCACGGGGCCCATCAGCACGTCACCGGCCTCGACGAGCCCCCCGCCGATCACGACCAGCGAGCAGTCGAGGAGGGTGACGAGGTTGCCGACGCCGAGGGCAACCCAGTCGGCGAACTCCGCGACCACCGCGAGGGCGTCCTGGTCGCCCTCCCGCGCCGCCTGGGTGACGTGCTCGCCCTGCACGTTGTCGGCCACGCCGCCGGCCAGCTCCACCCCCCGTGGGAACAGCCCGGCCTCCGCGGCCTCCCGGCCGAGCCTGCCGAGCCCTGTCCCCGAGGCGAAGCGCTCCCAACAGCCCCGGCGCCCGCAGGGACAGCGCGGCCCTCGGGGATCCACCACGATGTGGCCCGCCTCGCCCCCGAAGCCGTGGGCGCCCCGCACCAGCTCGCCGTCGGCGATGATGCCGGCGCCGATGCCGGTCCCCAGCGTCACCAGCACGACGTCGTCGGCGCCCCGGGCGGCGCCGGCGAGGTATTCGGCCCAGGCGGCGCAGGTGGCGTCGTTGTCGACGCGGATCGGCAGCCCGAGCCGCCTGTCGAGCTCGACCCCGATGTCGATGTTGCGCCGACCCGGCAGGTTGGGGCTCACGCGGAGGCGGCCGGTCCGGTCGATGAGGCCGGCGATGCCCACCCCGACCGCTGCGATCCCCGGGGTCCCGACTTGCGTGTCCAGCAGGCGCACCACGTCGGCCATGGCGTCGAGCAGCCCGGCCTCGGAGTCCGGGGTGGGCACCCGGGCCTCGGCGAGCACCGCCGCCGGGTCGTCCTCCCGCAGCGCCACCCCCAGGACCTTGGTCCCCCCGACGTCTATGCCAGCCAGCAACCCCGATTCCAGCCCGGACGCCACAGCAGGCGACCGCTCAATAGCGGAGCAGGGCGCCGATCCGCCCCATGACGTCGAGGTCGGCGTTGCCGACGCAGATCTCGACCTGGCACGACTGCGCCAGGGCCTCCTCGATGGCGTCCTCGACCAGGTCGTCGACCGGAACCATCTCGCCGTGACAGCCCTTGCAGCGGCGACCGAAGGCGGCGAGCCGGTCGCAACCGGTGCAGCGCCAGCCGGGGGCCGCGTAGCCCTTGGACACGATCAGCGTGTCGACCCGGTGCGCCGCAAGGGCGTCCACCACCGGGCCGAGCCCTGCCACCCCCCGGCGCCGACCGGCGACCGCGGCCCGGAGCCGCTCGACCAACCGGGCCTCCCGCTGGCGCTCGACCTCGGCCTCAGCGGTCTGGGCGGCGGCCAGCACCTCGGCGTGGCCGGCGGTGACCGGGATCGAGATCTGCCCACACAGCCGTGACCGCAGGTACGGATGCAGGTCGGACTCGAGCTGGGCCCGAACGTGGGGGTCGCAGGCACCGATGACGAGGTGGCGGAACGGGCGCTGGTTCCACACCTCGAACGCCACCCGCGCGGCGTGGCGGAGGTGCTGCTGGGTATGCGTCTCCACGACCTGCTTGAGGTCGCTGCCCCGGTCGCGCTCGCCGCGGACGTCGAGGTCGCGGGGCACGGCCTCGAACAGCTCCGACCGCTCGGCCAGTTCCCCGAGCTCGAAGACGAACATGCGAGCGCGCTGGCGATCGGCAAGCAACACGCCCATGGGCTCGTGCTCGCGCAGCAGCACCTCGAGCTCCCCGACCGCCGGCACGTGGTTGATCACCACGCGGCTGTGCACGGGCATCGGCAGCTCGATGACGTGCCACAGCCGGTCGGCCCAGCAGGCGAAGATCGCCAGGCCCCGGACGCGGGAGCGGTCGATGCCGCCGTGGACGTACTGGCGGATGCGGCGGAGGTCCCGGAACACCGACGCCTCGCCGTCGGCCTTGGCACGGGCGTCCTTGAGCAGCACGTCGACCTCGTGCTCCAGGTCACGTTGGCGGGCGACCCTGCGCCCGTCGACGTCGAGATAACAGGATGTGATCGGTGCTCGCTCCCCCTTGATCGATGCCAACTCGCGAATCGTGGCTTCGGTCATGGCCGCCACGGCGCCTCCTCGAGCATGGGGGTAACGGGCGATCGTTCGACGTCGTGTGTGCCGATCGTAGGTCACCGCCCGGCCCACCGCTCGGGCCGTCGGCAGTCGACGCCGCCGGTCCGAAACCCCCGGGACCCGGGGCGACGGTCACGCAACGGTGATGCGCTCGACGGGCGCGCCCGGGTCCCCGCCGGCGTCGCCGTCGTCCTCCGGAGGCGTGCTGGTACGGCCCGTGGCCGCATCGCCGAGGGCGCCAAGGGCACCGATGAGCGTGTCGATCGCCGCGGGATCGTCGACCACGTCCTCCGCCACGTCGAGCAGTGCCCGCCCCGCCTTGATCAGTTCGCGCGCCGCCCCCTGCAGGTGCTGGATCCCGTCGCGGGCGCGATCCGTACGGTTGTCTTCGGCTTCCATCGGCGTCCCTTCCTCAGCCTCGGCGCGTCGTCTTGGCGCCGAACGTCACCAGCAGCTGGCCGGCTTCCAGCCGCGCCCCGGTCACGGACCGGTGACGCAGCGAGTCGGGCAGCAGCACCGCCCGGCGGTACGGGCCCACCCGCACGAGCAGCTCCCCGTTGCGCCGGCCCAGCTCGAGCTCGTCGCGGTCCGTGAACGGCAGGTCGACCTCCAGCACCGTCGCCGACCCGCGCCGCCGCACGCGCATGGGCTCGCCCGACCCGAACCGGGCGGTCGGGTCCTCGTCGCCGTAGAGGGCGTCGGCGACAACCCGCAGTGCGTCCACGCCGACCGGTTCCGCGGGTTGGAGTGGGAGCCGGAGGACCGGCACCGGCGCGAAGTCGGCCTCGATGGCCGATAGGTGCTCGGCGTGCAGGGTCTTCCAGCGGGCGAACCATGGGTCGGCGACGTCGTCGGGCAGGATCCGGTTCGCGATGACGGCGTCGACGCGGTAGCCGAACAGCGCCAGGTAGGTGTGCGTCCGCCTCGCCTCGGCGATCACGACCCGCTCCGGATTCACCACCAGGCGCACGGTCGTGCGGCTGCTGTCGGTCAGGATCTCGCGCACCCCGGCGAGGCGGTCGTAGAACCGCCGCGCGGCGGCGAACAGGTCGTCGCCGGCGACCGGCAGCGTGGTGAGGCGGGACACAACGGGGGACACGACCCGGTTCACCTGGCGCCCGATCGGGAACACGCGCTCCATGTAGCGGGCCAGCACGTCGGGCAGCGACAGCAACCGGATCGTCTCGGCAGTCGGGGCGCAGTCGACCACGACCACGTCCCAGTCGGCCTCGGCGTGGTCACGGATGTCGGCCAGCGCGAACACCTCGTCGAGCCCCGGCAGCACCGACAGCTCCTCGGCCTCGAGCCCGTCGACCCCCGCCCAGCGGAAGACCTCCACCAGGTAGCGCTGGATCTCCGCCCAGGAGTCCTCCATGCGGTCCTGGGCATCGAGCTGCTGGCCCCAGAGCCCGCCGGCCACCGGTGCCACGAGCGGGCCGAGCTCGACGTCGAGGGCGTCGGCGAGGGAGTGGGCGGGATCGGTCGAGAGCACCAGCGTCCGCAGCCCGGCATCCGCACAGCGAAGGGCGGTGGCGGCGGCTGCGGTCGTCTTGCCGACGCCCCCCTTGCCCGTGAATAGCAGGATCCGGGCGGCGTCGGTCGCCCGGTCCCCCGCTCGGTCCCCAGCGGTCGGCATCAGTGTTCCAGGTGGTCCCGTAGCTGCCGGAGTGCGGTGTGGACGATGCGTGCCTCCGCGCGTCGCTTGACGAAGCCGGGCAGCGGCACCAGGAGGTCCACCTCGAGGTGGTAGATGACCTCGGTGCTGTCTGGGTCACCGTCGACGGCCCGCAGCTCGTAGGACCCGTCGAGCTTGCGGGTGATGTCGCCCTGGACCAGGCGCCACGCCAGCACGTCGGGCGCCTGCCGGTAGTCGTAGCGCAGGGTGTAGCTGGTGCTCCGGCCCATCGCCGCCGCCCGGAACGCCACGTCGCGCGGGCGCCCCTCGTTGTCGCGATCGACCACCGTCGCCGACTTCAGGTCATGCGCCCACGTCGGGTAGTCGTCGAAGTCGGTGAGCACGTCCCAGATGCGCTGCGGCGACGCGCCGATGACCGTCTGCTGCGTCGCCTGGTCCATGTCACTGCGCTCCTTCCGCGGGTCGACGATGGAACGTGGGCACGTTAGTGAACGGCGGGTCGGGTGTGCCGCGGGCGCCCCTCAGTCGCCCCGGTCGGGTGCCTTTGGCGGGAAGCGGCCGTGACGGGCCGCCCACAAGGCCATGAGGCCCAGCCCGAGCATCGGGACGAGGACCGAGAACGCCAGCGCGGTGAACGGCCGGACCGACGCCGCCGCCACCGCCACCACCACCTGGACGGCCAGTGCGCCGCGCAGCAGCCGTGTCACGCCCGGCGGCGCCACGCCCTCGCTCAGGAAGAACAGCCCGGCCATGGTCACGGTCTCGTAGCGGCTCCGGCCGATGGCCACCGCGTAGGCCCACAGGAACGCGCCACACCCCGCCGCGAACAGCAGGAGGTCGATCGGGACCGACAGCGGCAGGAAGGTGTCCGGCCACGCCGCCGCCAGCACCGAGACCACGACGAAGGCGCCGGTCGCCCACACCGCCGCCCGGCAGATCAGGTCGCCCCCGGCGACCGGGCCCGGACCATCGGCATCATCGGTGCTCGGACCGCCGGCGGTCGCCCCGGTGGCGGGATCGCCGTGCTCGTCCCCGGCGCGGCGCTCGTCGTGCGCCTCGTCCCCGGCACGGCGCTCGTCGTGCGCCTCGCCGCGGCGAACGCCCTCGACAGCATCGACGGGCCGATCCTCGCCCGGTCGGTCGGCGCCGGGCCTCACCACCGCGCCAGGACCTCCCCCAACCGGCGTGCGAGGCGGTCGTAGCCGAACTCCCCGACCGTCCTGGCGCGGGCCGCGGCGCCCATGGCGCGCCGCCGGCCGGGGTCGTCGAGGAGGCCCGCCAGGGCGGCGGCCACGGCACCAGCGTCGGACGGGCGGCGGACCACGAGACCGGTCTCCCCGTCGGCCACCGCCTCGGCCGCACCGCCACTGTCGCCGGCGATTTGCGGCACGCCGCAGGCGGCCGCTTCGAGGAACACGATCCCGAACCCCTCCTGCTCGAGGCCGGCCCAACGATTGCGGCACAGCATGGCGAACACGTCGGCGCAGCCGTACAGCTCGGGCAGATCGTCGTCGGGCACCCGGCCGAGCATCCGCACGGGCGCCCCGGAGCGGGACACCAGGCGGTCCAGCCGGGAGCGGTCACGTCCGCCGCCACCGACGGCCACCACGAGGTCTGGGCGCGTCGGCGCCAGCCGGGCCGCCGCCTCGACGAGGACGTCCATGCCCTTCCTGGGCACCAGCCGGCTGAGGCTCACGACCACGCGCCCGTCCTCGGGAAGGCCGAAGCGGGCCCGGGCCTTGGCCCGCTGCTCGGCGTCGAGCGGCCGGAATCGCGCGGTGTCGACGCCGGGCGGCACGACCGTGACCGGTAGGGGTCGCCCGGCCGCCCGCTCGGCCTCGCGGGCGGGGTATCCCCCGGCGGCGATCACCTCGGCCGCGCCCCGCAGCACCCGCGCCAGCAGCTGCCGGGTGACCGGCAGCCGTCCGGGCACGGTCACCTCGGCGCCATGGAGAACTACGCCGTAGGGCCGATGGAGGCGGGGACCAACCAGGCCCACCGGCAGCGCCGGATCGAGTACCACGAGGCCGGCGCCGGTCTCCGCGGCCAGCGAACCGATGCGTCCGGCCATCTCCCGCGTGGGCATGAGCATCGACTGGCGGACGCGGTCGACCCGGAACGCCTGCGCCGCGTCCCAGGCGGCGGCGCCGTCGTGCGGGGTCGTCAGGACCGTGAAGCTGCCGGGATCCAGCCGCCGCCACAGCTCCCACAGGTAGGACTGGATGCCTCCCAGCTTGGGCGGGAAGTCGTTGGTGACCAGCAGATGGGACACGACGGGGCCTCCGACCCGCGGGAATCAGCCGGTGGGCCCCGGCACCGGGACCGGTGCCGCGCCGTGAGCGGGCACGCGGGCATCGACCGCCGCCTCGAGCTCCGCTCGGACCAGCGGATCGGGGTCCCCGGCGAGGCCGGGGACCCCGACCAGGAGGTCGGGGCGGCCGAGGCGCCGGGCGGCCCAGACCGCGTGGCCGCGCACCAGCGGGTCGCCGTCGGCCAGGGCGCGGCACAGCGCCGCCGCGACGGCCGGATCCTGGGGGTCGGCGACGTTGCCGAGCACCACCAGCGCGTTGCGGCGTAGGTACCGCGCTTGGCGGCGGGGGACGTACCAGCGGCCGTGACGGGCCATGAGCTCGTCGTCGCCTGCCGCCAGCATGTCGAGGAGGTCGACGACCGGCTGGGCGCCGGGAGCGGCTCCGCTCGCGGAATCGATCCGGTCGGCCCGGTGATTGGGTGGGCACACCTCCTGGCAGTCGTCGCACCCATAGAGGCGATCGCCGAGCGTGGCGCGGTACTCACGGGGGAACGGGCCCTCGATCTGCAGCAGCCATGCCAGGCACCGCCGAGCGTCCACCACCCCGGGGGCGACGATCGCACCCGTGGGGCACCCCTCGATGCAGCGCGTGCACGTGCCGCAACCGTCGGCAGTCAGCCCGTCGCCGCGGGCCAGCGGGGCATCGGTGATCACCGAGCCCAGCACGAACCAGCTGCCCCGGCCCGGCAGCAGCAGGTTGGCGTTCTTGCCGTACCAGCCGATGCCGGCCCGGTACGCGGCCTCGCGATCCACGAGCGCGTTGTCGTCGGCCACGACCCGGCAGCGCCAGCCCATCCCCTCGAGCTCGCGGGCGACGAGCGTCAGCGCGGACCGCAGCGGCGCGTAGTGATCCTCCCAGGCGTAGCGGGCGACTCGACCCTGGGGCCGGGCCCGGGGCGACGATCCGGGCGTTGCAGGGGGCAACCGTCCCCGGTCGGGCGCTGGCACAGCGGCCGACCGGCGGTAGCTGTGGGCGCCGACCACGATCGACCGGGCGCCCGGGAGCGCGCGTCCCGGATCGGTGGACCGCTCGGGGCGCCGGTATGTGAAGGCCATCCCGCCATGCAGGCCCGCGGTGCCCCGACGCTCGAGGTGGCGGCGCGTGGTGGCGAACGGCCCGGCCGGGGCGACGCCAACCGCATCGAGCCCGTGCGCACGACCGAGGGCCGCCAGGTCTGCGACGCGAGGGACGCGTCGCGGCGGGCGGACGAGGACCGTGGGCACCGGGCCATCGTGCCGGTCACCCTGGCGCCGGGCAACTCCGCCGCCGGCGCGCGGGCAGGCGCCCGGGTCAGCCGGTGCGGCGCACGTGCCGCGATGCCGGGAGCAGGCCCGCCTCGGACAGCGTGCGCAGGGCCCGCGCCTCCGCGACATCGACCACGACCGCCTCGCCGGGCTCGCGCGAGCAGATGAAGGTCACCAAGCAGTCGTCGCAGCACTCGGTGCCCTGCATGGCGCAGTCGTCGCAGTCGATGCGCAGGACGCCGTCGCTGCCGTCGTGGGAACGGGCCATGAACGTCTCCTCGGCTCGGGTCGCGGGGCACGACCACCCGGAACCTCGTCACCTCACCCATGTCCCGACGTTACGAACGCCCTGTGACACTCGAGGTCAGAGCCCGAGGTCCTCCAGCAGCCGCAGCCAGACCTCCGCGATCGTCGGGTACGACGGCACCACGTGCCACAGGCGCTCGAGCGGCATCTCCCCCACCACCGCCACCGTGGCGGCATGGATCAGCTCGCCCACGCCAGGACCCACAAGGGTCATGCCCACGACGGTGCGGTGTTCGGTGTCGACCACGACCTCGGCCCGCCCCGCATAGTCGTCGGCGTAGAGGCTCGCACCGGCGACCTCCGCCAGGTCGTAGCCGGCCGTCGTCACGGCCAGGCCCTGGGCCCGCGCCTGTTCCTCGGTCAGCCCCACCGACGCCACCTCGGGGATCGTGAAGATCACCTGCGGCACGGCCCTCGTGTCGGCGGTCGCGCACCACCGGCCCCACGGCTCGTCGGTGACGGGCCGGCCCGAGGCGCGGGCGGCGATCACGTCGCCACACACCCGCGCCTGGTACTTGCCCATGTGGGTCAGCAGCGCCCGGTGGGTCACGTCCCCGGCTGCGTAGAGCCAGGTGCCGTCGGCGCCCGTGACCTGGAGGTGGTCGTCGGTCTCCAGCCAGCGCCCGGGCTGCAGGCCGACCGTCTCGAGGCCGAGGTCGCCCGTCCGGGGCTCGCGGCCGGTGGCCACCAGGAGCTCGTCGCAGACATGGGCCTCGCCACCCACCACCAGCTCGACCGTGCCGTCGGGTCGCCGGACGGCGCGCTCGACCTCGGTGCCGAGCTCCACGGCGACTCCCATGCCCCGCAGCGATCCCGCCACCGCCTCCCTCGCAAAGTCCGGGAGCCTGCCGAGCAGCCCCGGCCCGCGCTCGAGGATCGTCACGTCCGACCCCAGAGACGCGAACACCGTCGCCATCTCGCAGGCCACGACGCCGCCGCCGAGGATGGCGAGGCGCGGGGGAACGCTCTTGGCGCTGGTCGCCTCGCGGCAGGTCCAGGGCCGGGCGTCGGCCAGCCCGGGGATCGATGGCACGGCCGCCCGACTGCCGGTGCACACGGCCACGGCCACCGTCGCCCGGAGCTCGACTGACGCACCCTCCGCCGCGTCCACGACGACGCGGCGGTCCCCGGCGAGGCGCCCGTGGCCGCGCACGAGCTCGAGCCCGTTGCCGTCGAGCCAGGCGACCTGCGAGGCGTCGTCCCAGTCGTGGACGAACCCGTCGCGCCTGGCGAAGACCGCGTCGACGTTCAGCGCGCCGGTCACCGCATCCGACGCCCCGGCCACGGCGCGCGCGTCGGCGACCGCCTGCGCGGGCCGCAGCAGCGACTTGCTGGGCATGCAGGCCCAGTAGGAGCACTCTCCGCCCACCAGTTCCGCCTCGACCACGACCACGCGGCATCCGCCGCGGGCGGCGCGCTGGGCGACATTCTCGCCGGTCGATCCCCCACCGATCACGACCACGTCGTAGGTGCGCTCAGCCATCGGGCCTCCGGTCCGAAATGGGGCCCGGCTGGCGGGCCGTGGGTCCCTCGGGTTCAGCCGGTGCCGACGCCCAGCGTGTCGAGGAGCTGACGGGAGTAGAGCAGGTTGGCGCCGCCGCGGCGAGCACCCTCGCGAACCCGGTTGTCGCTCGACACAACGATCACGGGCCGGCCCGCGGGGAGCTGGGCCACGAGGTCGAGCACCACGTCGTCGGCCTCGACGTTCGGCGGGGAGAACCGCACCCGCACCCAACGGCGCGCCGGCACCGGTACGGTGACGGCACCGCGGTCGACCTCCGCACCGTCGAACACCACCTCCACGCGATTGCACGTGCGGGCGGCGAGATCCGACAGGAGCGCCACGAGCCGGCGGCGCTGCTCGGCGGCCCCCAGCTCCGGCCAGCCGGTCATCGTGACGTTGTAGCCATCGACCACGAGGACGGCATCGGGGGTTCGCAGCAGGTGCTCGGCGGCGGCGACCGAATCGTCCAGCAGCCCACCGGGGAGCGGGACCGGGGTGCGGGGGGTAGGACGAGCGACCGCCTCGGCACCGCCGCGCCCGGGCCCGGCTGGCTCCGGCACGAGCGGTGACCGGGCGCCCTCGGCCTGCCGGTCCCCGAGCGCTGCGGCCAAGCCGGCCAGGCCGTCGGCCAGTCCCGCCGCCCCCTCCGCGGCCCGCGCCAGCTCACGCGCCACCGCGCCGAGGTCGACGACCGGCACCGTCGCCCCCTCGTCCCCGGCTTCGGACGGTGCCGGCTCCTGGCGGCGCGTCTCGGGCCCTGGACCCGGCGCCTCGGCCTCGAGCTCGCGGAGCCGGGCCTTGACCGCCTTCAGCTCGGTGGCTCGGCCGACCAGCCGGCCCTCGACCTCCTTGAGGTTGCGGACGGCTGTGGCCCGCGCCTCCTCCAGGTCGGCGACCGTGGCCTCGAGCGCGGCGACGCGTGCATCGCTGGCCGTATGGGCGCGGCGCATGTCGTCCAGCTCCCGCTGCAGCCGATCGAGCTCGAGGCGCCTCTCCTCGCCGAGGGTCTCGGCCCGGGTGAGCGCCGCCTGGGTGGCCGCCAGCCGCCGCGCCGCCGAGCGCTCGTCGCGGGCCTCACGCTGCTCGGCGGCGCGACTCGCCCGGCGCTGGCGGTCCTCGGCCTCGATCCCCGCGAGGTCGTCCTGCCAGCCCTCCGGGCGGGTCAGCCATAGCCACGATCCACGACCCACGGCGTCCTCGTCGACCGCCGCCGCCACGCGGGCGCGGAATTCGTCGTCCTGATCCACGACGCGGGCGATCGCCGAGAGCGCGGCCGGCGACAGCCGTGCAAATCCCAGGAACGGCCGGAGTGCCGGCGGTGGCACGACGACCGGGTCGGCGCGCAGGCCGGCGCGAGCGGCCTCCAGGGCGGCCTCGACCGCCGGGCGGATCGTCGCCGTCGGGTCGGTCAGGTCTCCCCCGCGGCGTCGGCTGCCGTCGGCCCGCCCGCCTCTCCGGCCAGGACGAGTGCACCGTCGATCTCGTGCTCGATGGTTGCGACCCCGGCGCCCGTGCCGCACCAGCGACACGTGACGTCCTCGACCGACTCGTGGAGCACGGCCTCGTCCTCGACCTGCAGCTCACCGCCGATGGTGTAGTGATGGAAGGCACGCGTCCGCCGGGTCGTCACCACGTCGAAGCGGGTCTGGTTGCCGCAGGCGGAGCAGCGATAGCGCGTCGTCACGGGCCACAAGCCTACTGATCCGCCGCTGGCGCCCCCTGGCCTACGCTGCCAAGCCGTGCTGACCGCCTTCGTGCTGATCAACGCCCAGCCGGACCGGATCGCCGACCTCGCGTCCGACATCGCCGACGTCGAAGGCGTCGCCGAGGTCTACTCGGTGACCGGCGACCTCGACCTCGTCGCCATCGTGCGCGTGCGACGGCACGAGGAGCTGGCCGACGTGGTGACCCGGCGCATCGCCGCGCTCCCGGGCATCGTCCACACCACGACGATGATCGCCTTCCAGGCGTACTCGCGGCACGACCTCGACTCCATGTGGGGCCTGGGCCTCGAGTGATTCAGTTCGCAGGCTCGGATGCGTCGCCCCCGCGCTTGCCCACATCGCCCGCGATCGCATCGACGGCCACCGCGTCCACCAGGCGGGAGAGGAGCGCCTCCCAGGGAACCGGGTCCGGCCGGTCGAGGTCGATGGCACCGAACAGGAGGAAGCCCAGGGCGACCGAGTGGCAGAACCGCACGATCGACCGCGTGTCGAGCTCAGGATCGATGGCGCCCGTGCTCTTGGCCTCGTCGACCAGCGCGGTGAGCGAGACGGTGCGCTCCTCGATGATCCGGCGCAGCATGCCTGCGACCTCGGGATCGCGACGGGCCGCCACGAATGCCTCCAGCAGCAGCGCCTGCCCGCTGTCGAACTCGTCGGTGGCGAGGTGGGAGCCGACCGTCGTGAGGATGTCGGTGGCTCGGCCCTCGAAATGGTGCTCGGCGAAGAGCTCCTCGAACTCGTCGTGCGAGTTCGCCTCCATCGCCGCCAACAGCAGCTGCGCCTTGCCGCGGAAGCGGCCGTAGATCGCGCCGGTGGTGAAGCCCGCCCGCCGGGCGATCTCCTGCACGCCGGCGCCGTCGTAACCCTTTTCGGCGAACACCTCGGCGGCCGCGGTCAAGAGGCGGTCGCGGGTCGGGTCACCGTTGGGGAGGGCTGCTCCGGACACGACCCAAATCTACGGCCGCATCGACCCGCGCGCCCGCCCGATCGACTTTGAGTAGCCAGGCGGACAGGCGCGTCATCCCGCCTCACGGTCGCCGGTGTTGCCGGGAGGCCGAGCTGGGTGGCCGGGGCTCACGGTGCAAATCCCGTACTGTTCGGTGCCCACCTGCGTGCCATCCGCTCGGCCTCTCAGCCGTGCGAGACCGCCACGAGACGGTCGAGGGCGTCGGCGGCCCCACCACCGTCGATGGCCGCCTGCGCGGCCTCCAGGCCTTGCGTCAGGTCGTTGGCCATGCCCGCCACCACCAGCCCAGCGGCGGCGTTGAGGCACACGACGTCGCGGTGGGGACCCGCAGCGCCGGCGAGAACCCTGCGCCCGAGCTCGGCGTTGGTGGCGGGATCGCCCCCCACCAGCGCATCGGTGGGCGCCGTCGCGACCCCCAGCTCCTTGGGGTCGACCGTGTAGTCCCGCACCTCGCCGTCGCGCAGCTCCACCACCTGGGAGGTGGTGGAGATCGTCAGCTCGTCGAGCCCGTCGTCGCCGTGGACCACCAGCACGCGGTCGCTCCCGCGCGCCGCGAGCACACCGACCATCCGCTGGGCCATGGCGGGATCCGCCACGCCGATCATCAGCCGGCGAACGCCCGCCGGGTTGGCCAGCGGGCCCAGGAAGTTGAAGGCGGTGGCGATGCCGAGCTCGCGCCGCGGCGGGCCGGCGTGGCGCATCGCAGGGTGGAACCGCGGCGCGAAGCAGAAACCGATGCCGGCCTCGGCCACGCACCGAGCCACCTCCTCCGGGCCGCAATCGATCCTGACGCCGAGCGCCTCGAGCAGGTCGGCCGAGCCCGTCGCCGAGGACGCCGCCCGGTTGCCGTGCTTGCACACCCGCGCGCCCGCGCCCGCCACCACCAGCGCGGACAGGGTGGACACGTTGATCGTGTGCGCGCGGTCACCACCCGTACCGACGATGTCGACGACGGGCTCGTCGAAGTTGAGAGTCACGCGCTCCGCCGCCGCCAACATGGCGTCGACCAGCCCCCCGAGCTCGTCGACCGTCTCGCCCTTCATGCGCAGCGCCACGATGAACCCGGCGATCTGCGCCGGCGTCGCCGCGCCGTCGAGAATCTCGGCCATGGCGGCGCGGGCCTGATCGGTGCTCAGGTCTCGCCGCGCCGCCAGCGTCCCCAGGATCGCCGGCCATCCGCCGACCTCGTCGAACTCCATAGGCGCGTCAGACTAGAGCCACGCGTTTTCGCCGCGGGAATGGTCGCCATCACGGCCGCTCCGGCCGGGAAAAACGACCTCGGGGCGTCAGGAGGCGCGCCTCCGCTGGCGGAGGATGCGGCGACGCTCGCGCTCCGTGCAGCCGCCCCACACGCCGTCCTTCTCGCGCACGCTGAGGGCGTGCTCGAGGCAGGCTTCCCGCACGGGACACTGAGCACAGACCGCCTTGGCGCTCTCGGCCTCGTCGTCGGTGGCCGGATAGAACGTCAAAGGATCGAGGCCGCGGCACGCGGCATGCTGGCGCCAGGTCTGCATCATGGTGGCGGGTCGGTCCCCCTATGGCTGAGTTCGTCGTACGCGATCGGCGTCGCAGCAGCGAGCTCGGATCGGAGTCTCTGTTCCCCGGGGGCCGGAATGCAAACCGTGGGGGACGCACCGGCCCGGCGCCGGGAGACATTCGATCTTGGCACTACCGACCGGCCGCTGGCAAGGCTGTTGCGCGGTGCCTTCGTGCCGCTTGACCAGCGAGTTCGCGCGAGGCTCGGATGCCGGTCCGGGCACGGCGATGCGGCAGCCGACCGGAGCGCTACGACCGGAACGCCATGGCGGCCCGTAGGCTCTGAGCCGCCATGCCCCTCGGCACGTTCGATCGCAACGAGAACATCGCCAGCCTCTCGGAAGGCATCTTCGACGTGCTCGTCATCGGCGGTGGGATCACGGGGGCCGGCGTGGCACTCGACGCGGCCTCGCGGGGGTTGCGGACCGCGCTGGTCGAGCGTGACGACTTCGCGTCGGGCACGTCGTCGAAGTCGTCGAAGCTCATCCACGGGGGCCTGCGCTACCTGCAGAACGGGGACGTCCGCCTCGTGTACGAGGCGCTGCGGGAACGCCAACGCCTGCTGCGCAACGCGCCCCACCTCGTCAAGGTGCTGCCGTTCCTCATCCCGGTGTTCCAGGGCAAGGGCGGGATCATCCCCAAGCGGCTGGCGCGGGCGCTCGGCTCGGCCATGTGGATGTACGACCTCACCGGCGGGCTGCGCATCGGCAAGCGCCACCGGCGCCTGACCCGGGACGCCGCACTCGCCCACATGCCCACGCTCGGCGACCGCCTGGCCTGGGCGTACCTGTACTACGACGCGCAGGCCGACGACGCGCGCCTGACGCTGACCGTTGCCCGCACGGCGGCGCTCGACTACGGCGCGACGGTCGTCAACCACGCCGCCGTCACCGCCATCACCAAAGACGACGGCGGCCGTGCGGACGGCGCCGCCGTAGACGTCGGCACGGGCGGCGAGATACGGGTTCGGGCCCGGGTCGTGATCAACGCCACCGGCGTCTGGGCCGACCACGTGCGGGCGCTCGACGAGGGAACCGACCCCAACTCCATCCGCCCCGCCAAGGGCATCCACGTCGCCGTGCCCTGGCACAAGCTGCGCAACGACATCGCCGCCGTCGTGCCCGTCCACCAGGACCGCCGCTCCGTGTTCGTGGTGCCCTGGCCCGCGGACGGGGACGACGGGGCGAGCGCCGTCGCCGACGCCGGCGACCGCGTCACCTACATCGGCACCACCGACACCGACTACGAGGGCGACGTCGACGATCCCCAGTGCACGGCCGAGGACGTCGCGTACCTACTCGACGCGATCAACCGCGCGGTCTCCGAGCCGCTCGACGAGGACGACGTGTTGGGGACGTGGGCCGGGCTGCGGCCGCTCGTGCGCGACGCCAGCAACAGCCGCACCGCCGACCTGTCCCGCCGCCACCAGGTGCTCACCAGCGCCGGCGGCATGATCACCGTGACGGGCGGCAAGCTCACCACCTACCGGGAGATGGCGGAGGATGCGGTCGACGCCGCCGTGCGGGCGATGTCGTCCGCCGGCGAACCGCTCCCCCGCCGGGCGCGGCGCAGCCGCACGCGCTCGCTGGCGCTGCGGGGCGCCGCGGGCTGGCGCGAGGCCCGGAAGCGGGATGCCCACCTGGGCGGCCGCTACGGCGGCGAGGCCGCGGTCGTCGAGGCCATGATCGCGGCCGATCGCACGATGGCCGAGCCGCTGGTGCCCGGGCTCCCCTACCGCCGGGCGGAGGCGCTCTACGGGGCGCGCTACGAGATGGCGACGACACTCGACGACGTCCTGTCGCGGCGCACGCGGAGCCGGCTGCTGGGCCGGGACGCCACCGCCGCAGCCGCTGCCGACGTGGCCGAGCTGCTGGCCTCGGAGCTTGGCTGGTCCGACGCCGAGCGGGCAACACACGTCGATCGCTTCCGGGCGGCCCTGGCCCGCGAGCGCGAGGCGCCCGGCCTGCCCGAGCGCGTGGCGGTCGCCGGGAGCGGATGATGGCGCCGCCCGACGCGGACGCCCGTCCCGACGCCGGGGGCGGGAGCGACGCCAACGGCGCGACCGGCGCGACCGGCGTGCCGCCGGCCACCGCCCGGGCCCTCGACGGATGCCACGACGCGAGCGCCCGGGTCATGGCGACCCTGGATGGGCTCGACGACGCCACCGCCCGGAGGCCCAGCCGTCTGCCGGAGTGGACGGTCGGCCACGTGGTGACGCACCTGGCCCGCAACGCCGACTCCCACGTCCGCATGCTCGACGGGGCGATGGCGGGACGGGTGGCGGACCAGTACGAGGGTGGTCTCCCCGCCCGGGCGGCCGACATCGCCGCCGGCGCCGGGCGCCCGGCCGCCGAGCTGATCGCGGACCTGGGGCGCGCGATCGCCGATCTCGACAACACCTGGCGCCGGGTCCCCGGGGACGTGTGGGCCACGGGCCACGCGCGCATGGGCAGCGGCGAGCTGTGCCCGTGCGCCGAGATGCCGTTCAGGCGCTGGCGCGAGCTCGAGGTCCACCGGGTCGACCTGGGCCTGGGCGCAGAGCCGGCGGACTGGCCCCCGGCGTACGTCGAGCTCGAGCTGACCCGCACCCTGGCCGGCCTCCCGGACCGGCTACCGCCGCCGGGCCGGGCCGCGCTGCTCGCATGGCTCGTGGGTCGGGCCGACGCCCCGCCCGAACTCGCCCCGTGGTAGGTGCGGTGGCATCCATGATCGGGGACGCGTGGCCATGAACACCCCCTACTCCCTCCCGCCGGACGGTCCGGGTGCACCCACGGCGCCGATCGCGATCGCCGGCGGTCCCGGCGGCGCCACCCCGCGCCTCGGCGCCGAGCGGGTCGACGTGCCGGACGACGTGATCGAGCGGCTGAGGAGCGCGTGTGCGGAGGTGACCACCGACGCACCCGCTGTGGCCGAGGCCAGCCGCGACTGGTGGCCGTTGGCGATGGCCTGGGCTACCGCCGGCCAGCTGGCGGGGCTGGCCGGCGCCGTCGCCCGACCCGCTGGCGCCGAACAGGTCGCGGCCGTGCTCGCGATCTGCAACGAGGCACAGGTGCCGGTCACGGCCGCCGGCGGCCGCAGCGGCGTGTGCGGTGCGTCAGTACCGGTGCACGGCGGGGTGGTCCTCGACCTCACCGGCATGGCGGGCATCGTCGACGTCGACGCCACCTCGCTGGTCCTCGACGTGCGGCCTGGCACGTTCGGCGACCTGCTCGAGCGCGAGCTCCGCGCCGATCATGGCCTCACGCTGGGCCACTGGCCGCAGTCGGTGGCCCTGTCCACGGTCGGCGGGTGGCTGGCGTGCCGCTCGGCCGGCCAGCTCTCCGGGCGCTACGGCAAGATCGAGGACATGGTGCTGGGGCTCGACGTCGCGCTGGCGGACGGCACCCGCATCACCACCGGGGGCTGGCCGCGGGCGGCGGTCGGTCCCGACCTGACCCAGGTCTTCGTGGGCAGTGAGGGCACCCTCGGCATCATCACCGGCGCCCGGCTCCAGCTGCATCCGGCACCCCGCCACGAGCGACGCGGCGCCTGGCTGCTCGCGTCGTTCGAGCACGGCCTCGACGCCATGCGGCGCATCATCCAGCGGGGCGCCACCCCGGCCGTGCTGCGGCTGTACGACCCAGCCGAGGCCGACCGGACCTACCAGACCGGCGGCAACGCGCTGCTGCTCGCCCTCGACGAGGGTGATCCCGACATGGTCGACACGGTGATGGAGGTGGCGGCCGAGGAGTGCCTTCGCAGCACGCCTCCCGCCCGCCGCGCCGATGCCGCCCACGTGGGCCACTGGCTCGAGCACCGCAACGAGGTGGCCGCACTGGAGGCCCTGACGAGCAAGGGGTTCACGGTCGACACGATGGAGGTCTCGGCGTCCTGGGCGGCGCTGCCGGGCGTCTACCGCGCCACGCTGGACGCCCTGCTCGCGGTCGAGGGCACCCTCGCCGCCTCGGCCCACCAGTCGCACAGCTACCCGTCCGGTGGCTGCCTCTACTTCACCTTCGCCGGCCAGGTCGACGCCGACCGGCGCGACGCCTACTACCGGGCGGCCTGGGACGCCGGCCAGCGAGCGGTCCTGGCGCACGGCGGCGCCCTCAGCCACCACCATGGCGTGGGGCTCAACCGGGCCCGGTTCATGCGCGAGGCGCTGGGACCAGCGTTCGACGTCCTGGTCGCGACCAAGCACGCCCTCGATCCGCGCGGCATCCTCAACCCCGGAAAGCTGGGGCTGCCGTCACCGTTCGGCGGCATCGAGGGCTGGTGAGGGCCACATGACCGAGCAAGGCGGATCGATCCTCGTCGTCGACGTCGGCACGTCCGGAGTCCGGGGGGCGGTGGTGCAGCCCGACGCCAGCGTGGGGTCGGTCCACTACCGGCAGGTGCTCCCGTCATCGCCGGCGCCCGGCCTGGTCGAGTTCGATGCCACCGCGATGGCCGACGCCGCCCTCGACGTCGCCCGGGCGGCGCTGGCCGAGGGCGGACCGGTGGCGGCGGTGGGCGTGAGCAACCAGCGGGCGTCCACCGTCGTGTGGGAGCGGTCCACCGGTGAGCCCGTCGGTCCCGGGCTCGGCTGGCAGGACCTCCGGACCGTCGGCGCGTGCCTGGTGTGGCAGTCCCAGGGCCTGCGATTCGCACCCAACGAGTCCGCCACCAAGGTGGCCCACCTGCTCGACGAGGCGGATCCGGAGCGCACCCGGGACCTCTGCTTCGGGACAGTCGACTCGTGGATCGCCTGGCACCTCTCCGGCGGCCAGCTCCACGTCACGGACGTCTCCAACGCCGCCGTGACCGGGCTCATCTCGGGCGACGCGTCCGGCTGGGACGCCGCCGTGCTGGACGCGCTGCGGGTACCCGAGTCGGTGATGCCCGCACTGGTGGACACGTCGGGGATCGTCGGGCCGGCACGGGCGCTCCCCGGCGCGCCGCCGCTGGCAGCCTTGGCGGGCGACCAGCAGGCATCGCTGGTCGGCCAGGGCTGCGTCCACCCCGGGATGGCCAAGATCACGTTCGGCACCGGCGGGATGCTCGACATGTGCATCGGCCCCGATCGTCCGGCGTTCGACCGGCAGGGGAAGCACGGAACCTTCCCGATCGTCGCGTGGCGTCGCGACGGAGAACTGGTCTGGGGGGTCGAGGCCGTGATGCTGGCCGCCGGGACCAACGTCGAGTGGCTCCGCGATGACCTCGGGCTCATCGCCACCGCCGAGGAGTCCCACGACGTCGCCGCCGCGTGCGAGACCACGGACGGCGTGATGTACGTGCCAGCGCTGCTGGGCCTGGGCACGCCCCGCTGGGACTATGGGGCGCGTGGCACCCTGCTCGGCATCACCCGGGGCACCGGCCGTTGCGAGCTCGTCAGGGCGGTGCTCGAGGGGGTCGCCCACCGTGGCGCCGACCTGGTCGAGGCCACCGAGGCCGACACCGGGCTGGCAATGCCCCGCCTCCGGGTCGACGGCGGGATGAGCGCCAACGCCACGTTCGTGCAGGCGCTGGCCGACGCCACGGGCAGGGCGGTGGAGGTCTCGCCCGAGCGCGAGGCCACCACCCTCGGCGCCGGGTACCTCGCCGGCCTGGCCGTCGGCACGTGGTCGGGGTGGGACGACGTCGCCGGCCACTGGCGCCCGGCCACCGTGGTGGAGCCGGCGCGCGCCCTCGATCGGGCGCGCTGGCGCGAGGCGGTCGAGCGCGCCGCGGGTTGGGAACCCGACCTCAGCGCCATCAGCTTCTAGGGAAGGGGTTGAGCCGGATGGCACGATCGCGTCGGAGGGTCGGGGTGGTTCTCGGCGCCGTCGTCGTGCTGGGTGCCGCCGCGTTCGCCGGTTGGTGGTTCGTGCTCCGCGACGACCCACCGCCCGAGGCCGACATCGACACCGCCGGCGAGACGCTGGACCGGTCGACACCCGGGACGGGCGATGCGTCCTCCGGCGGGGCCGCCGGCGATGCCGTCGACGGGACGTGGACCGTCGACCAGAGTGTCGGCTCGTTCGCCGACTTCAGCGGCACGTGGGCCGGCTACCGCTTCGACGAGGAGCTGGCCGGCATCGGCGGCAACACGGCCGTGGGCCGCACGCCCGACGTGACCGGCACCATGACCGTCACCGACGGCACGGTGTCGGCCGTGGACGTCGAGGTCGACCTGACGACCCTGGACAGCGACAGCGACCGGCGTGACGGCGCGTTGCGCACCCGGGGCCTGGAGTCCGACCGATTCCCGACGGCAACCTTCGCCCTCACCGAGCCGGTGGCGCTGCCTGTGGGCCTCGCCGACGGCGAACGCGCCAGCGTGTCGGCGACGGGCGACCTGACCATCCATGGCGTCACCAACAAGGTGGCCATCGACCTCCAGGCCGAGCTGCGGGGCGACCGCGCCGTCGTCGTGGGCAGCGCCCCGGTGGTCCTGGCCGAGTACGGCATCGACCCGCCCACGGGGTTCTCGGTGCTGTCCATCGCCGACCAGGGCACGTTCGAGCTGCAGCTCTTCTTCACGAGGGGCTGACCGACACCCCGGCGGCCGGCCGGGCTCAACCGGCCGCCGTTACGTCGGGTCGGTGCCGAGCGCCTCGGCGTACCTCCGGTGCAGGTCATCCCACCCATAGTTGCGGGCGTCCTGCCCCCGGATGGGACCGGTCGGCGTCCCGTCGAGCAGGCGCTCGGCGACGACCAGGCAGATGTGCCAGCCCGCCGCCACCTTGGGCACCAGATCGGGGTCCTCCAGCGTGTGCTGCAGGGTCAGCTTCGTTCCGCGCTCCGAGGGCTCCAGCTCCCAGCGCAGGACGTCCTGTCCCCACGTGTACTCCAGCAGCGTCGGCGGCTCGGCCCGGGTCACCGTGGCCGGGAGGTCCTCGGCGACGTCTCCGTCGATCATGGTCAGCGTCGCATCCCCGGGCCGGCCGAGATCGCGGTCGGTCGTGAACGGCGCCCACTCCCCGAGCTGGGCCGGATCGGTGAGCGCGGCCCATACCTTCGCGGGCGGATGATGCAGGTCACGGACGAACACGAGGGTCCACCGATCGCCACTGGGACGCGACTCGACATGGGCCAGCGGCCCGGGCTCGAAGGTCGTGCGGTTCATCGCTGCTCCTGACTGTCGTCGTGCACGTGGTCCTCGCTGTCCAGGTGGCGTTCGAGGGCATCGAGGTGGCGGGTCCAGAGCCGCCGGTACGGTTCGAGCCAGTCGTCGAGCCGCTCGAACGGCGGGGCCTCGACCCGGTAGATGCGGCGCTGGGCGTCGACCCGGCACGAGACGAACCCCGAGTCGCGCAACACCTTCAGGTGCTTGGACATCGTCGGCTGGCTGACGTCGAGCGCGTCGACGAGGTCGCCCACGCTGCTGTCCGACGTGCAGAGCCGGTCGAGGATCTGCCGCCGGGTCGGCTCGGCGAGCACCGCGAACGTGTCGGTAGGCACGCCGTTAATATTCCTAGACAGGTATATGCCTGTCAAGGCGTATACGTCGGGTGGGGTTCACGGCGGCGCCCGCGTGGCCGGTATCCTGGGTGGCGACGGTGAGCCGGCCGGGTGGCCGCGGCGCCGGGAGGCGTCGAGGAAAGTCCGGACTCCACAGGGCAAGGGTGCTGGCGAGAGCCAGGACGGGGTGACCTGCCGGTTCAGGGCAACAGAGAGCAGA